>Ga0074197_1000036_pt1 | contig 252670 bp, 244 predicted proteins | sample EPASupsiteSAE305_FD_64526 | JGI IMG/M metagenome (GOLD analysis project Ga0074197, IMG submission 64526) | Bioremediated contaminated groundwater microbial communities from EPA Superfund site, New Mexico - SAE3-05 reassembly with SPADES | ecosystem: Environmental > Aquatic > Deep subsurface >... | reverse complement strand
AGCCGGCCGTGAAGCACGGCCACAAGAAGGTGGAGAAGAAGGCCGAGCAGGCCGGCGAGAAGGCTGAAAAGGCCGAGGCCGCCAAGCCCGAAGCGAAGCCTGCCGAACCCGCCAAGAAGTAAGCGCTGCGCTGCCCCGGGGCAGCCACGAATGACCCGTTGCACGAGGGCGCCCGATCCTGCGATCCGGCGCCCTTTTCTTTTGTCCGCCCGCCATCGCGATGACGACATCAATGTACAAAGGGTACGACTTTGTAATAATGACGCCTGCGCTTGACCGGGCCACGGCAACCATGGGCCCCGTCTGTCGCCGGCCGCGGCCCCATTCCAACACAACCAGCAGGGGCTGGCGGCATCGCCTGTATGTAGCCTCCCGCATTGCCCGAGGCCGACTACACAAGAACCGAGCAGTACCAATAACGGGCACCCGGGGGCCGAATGACATCGCAGCTGTCGCGCCGCGCGAGAATCTGGATCTATTCGATCAGGGACGCCTTCGTCTCCCTGATTCCCCTGACCCTGTTCGGGGTGCTGGCGGTGCTGGCGCGCAACTTTCCCCTGCCCGCCTTCCAGCAATTCCTGCTGGGTGGCAGCGGCCAGGCCTTCTCCGGCATCCTCGACCTCATCATCGGCGGTACACACGGCGTCTTCGGCCTCTCCCTGGCGGTCGTGGTGGCCATCCACCTGCGCCAGCGTCTGCCTGTCGGCCAGCCGTTGGACGACGGGCCGTCGATCATGGCGGTGGGCCTGTCGAGCCTGATCAATTTCATGCTCGCCACCCTGGCCATCTTCCAGCACCACGGCGGCCTCGGCTACGACCTGATGCTGGTGGGCATCGGCGTCGGCCTCTTCTCCGCCGAGTTCATGCGCTGGGCCGCCCGCCGCTCCTGGCTGACCCTCATCAGCGCCACCCGGGATGCGGACCTGGCGGTGCACAACGCCCTGCGCCTGAGCGTGCCGACCGCCGTGTCCGGCCTGATCGTGCTGGCCGTGGCCAGCTTCCTGGCCGCCCTGCCCACACCCCAGGCCCTCTTCGATGGTGTCGCTGCAGGCGCCAGGGAGAGCGCCCATGGCCACTATCTGGCCATCACCTTCGTCACCCTGGTGAACCAGCTGTTCTGGTTCGTCGGCATCCACGGCGGCCACATCCTGGACACCTTCGGCCTCGATCTCTTCGTCGCCGTGCCGAACCTGCCCGGCGGCTACCTGGTGAATCGCTCCCTCTTCGACGCCTTCGTCCTGATGGGCGGGTCGGGCGCCACCCTGGGCCTGCTGGTGGCCATCTACCTGCAGTCGCGCAGCGGCTCCCTGCTCAAGGTGGCCCGGGTGGCGACCCTGCCGGCCATGTTCAACATCAATGAAATGGTGCTGTTCGGCCTGCCCGTGGTGCTATCACCCCTCTACCTGCTGCCCTTCGTCCTGACGCCGGTGCTGCTGGCCCTGCTGGCCGTGGCCGCCGTCAGCTCCGGCTGGCTGCAGCTGCTGCCGGTCAGCATTCCGTGGACCACTCCGCCCTTCCTCTCCGGCTGGCTGCTGACCGGTTCCATCAAGGGCGTATTGCTGCAGGCGCTGGGGCTGCTGCTCAGCATCGGCATTTACTGGCCCTTCGTGCGGCGGGCGGAGGCCCGGCGCCTGGCGCGGGAAGACCGGCTCTTCCGGCGGGCGGCGGAAGTGGTGCTGGGCAACCGGCCGAGCAAGACATCCACCATCCGGCGCCTGGACGAAGTGGGCAGCATCAGCCGGCGGGTGCTGGGCCTGCTGCGGGAGGATGTGCGCCATGGCCGGCTGCTGCTGCACTACCAGCCCAAGCACGACTGCCGCGACCGGCTGCTCGGCTTCGAGGCCCTGGTGCGCTGGCCCCAGGCGCCCCACCCCTCCGTCTCCCCGGCCATGGCGGTGATCCTGGCGGAGGAGGGGCGGCTGATCAACGAACTGGGCCTGTGGGTCTTCCGCCAGGCCCTGGCCTTCAAGGCGCGCCTCAACCAGAGCGGCTTTGCCGGCTTGAGCCTGGCCATCAATGTGTCGCCCCTGCAACTGGCCCACGGCGATTTCGCGGAGCGCATCGCCCGCCTCATGGCCGAGACGCCGGTGCAGCCGGCGGAGATTGAAATCGAAATCACCGAATCCCAGGTCATGCCCGACGACCCGGTGATCGACAGCAACATCCAGGCCCTGGGGCGGATGGGCTTCAAGCTGGCCATGGACGACTTCGGCATGGGTCACACTTCCCTGCTGCACCTGCGGCGCTTCGCCATCGACGTCATCAAGATCGACGGTTCCCTGACCCGGGATGTACTGCACAGCGCCACCAATGGCGACATCATCCGGGCCATCGCGGCCCTGGGCCAGGCGCGGGACATCGCCATCGTCGCCGAATTCGTCGAGACGGCGGCGCAGAAGCAGGCCCTGGCCAATCTGGGCTGCCATGTCTTCCAGGGCTATTACTACAGCCCGCCCCTGGCGGAGGCGGATTGCCTGGCCTATTGCCGGCGGCAGCCGGACGAGGCGGAGGTCGGCGCCGCCTGAGTCGGGGAGGGAAATGGGGACGGATGACGCAGGGCTTGCCGGCCTAGGCCGGCAAGCCCTTATTCCATCTTGTCGGCGAAGCTCAGGGCTTCCAGCTGGGCCTTGTTGATCTGGGCGGCGGAGAGGCCCAGCAGGCCGGCCTGCTGGATCAGGCGGGTGCCGTCGCCGTCCTCGCAGGCCAGGGCGATGTCGAGGAAGGGGCCGTAGAGGCCGCCGCGGCCGAGCAGGGCCTCGCTGATGGGTTCGGGCAGGTGCATGGCTTCCAGCACCTGCTCCATGGGCACGCCCAGCATGTGGTCGAGCAGGGAGAAGGCGCCGGTGATGAACAGGTTGTCGTACTCGGACTTGTCCACCACGCCGTGGCCCAGGGCCTCCATGAGGCGGGCCCGGGTCAGGGCGGTGTGCATCAGGGCCGGGGCCATGGGGTCCTTGGAGGCGGTCACCAGCAGCAGGGAGAGCCACTTGTTGAGCTTCTCGTAGCCGAGGATGGTGACGGCGTGCTTGAAGGACTGGATCTCGCAGGAGAGGCCGAAGCCCACCGAGTTGATGTAGCGCAGCAGCTTGTAGGAGAGGGCCACGTCCTGCTTCAGGGCCGCTTCGATCTTGCCCGTGTCCTCGTTGTTGCGCACCAGGTTGAGCACCCGCACGATGTGGGCGTGGCTGGGGTTGAGGGTCTTGCCGGCCGGCGCCGTCAGGTTCTTGAAGAACCAGCCGGCGGCGGCGGAGACGCCCGCATCCATGCAGGCCTGGAATTCCTGCGGAGTATCGGCGTTGAAGGCGACGGGAATGCCCACCTGCTGGGTCTTGGCCACCAGGGCAGCCATCTGGGCCGGGGTATAGGCATCCACGTCAAAACCGATGAAGCGGAAGTGCAGACCGCTGGCCAGGGCTTCCCCGGCATCCTCGCCGAAATCCAGACAGAGGGAAGGATTGCGGTTCTTCAACTCGCCCAGGAGGGTGCCGTCGCCGGTAGTGAGGGCGAAGGGATGGACCTCCAAAGTGGCGTTGGCGGGGATTTCCCAGTTCAGCAGTTCCGGCGAGAGGGGCGCGCCGCTGCTGACGAAGACCGACTTCTCCCCCTGGGGCCAGACGTCGGCCAGGGCGCCCAGTCCTTCGGCGGCGGCCGGCATGGGATCCACCCCGGCCGGGAAGGAAAGACGCAGCCGGGTGGCGATGATCTTGCTCTGGCGGTTGACCAGGGGCTGGCGGGTGATGAAGACCTCGGCGGGCATGACGCCTCCTGGGGCTGGAAATCAGGATGAGAAAGTGAAGGAATCGGCGAAGAACTCGGCCTCGGGCAGGCCGCAGCGGCCGACGAAGTCCCGCTTGGCCGCCTCCACCATGACCGGGGCGCCGCAGACATACACCTGGTGGCGGGAAAGGTCCGGGAAGTCCTGCATCACGGCCTCGTGCACCAGGCCGGTACGGCCGTTCCAGCCGTCCGTGGCGGCCGGCTCGGAAAGCACCGGCACATAGGTGATGTGGCTGTGTTCGGCGGCCCAGCGGGCGGGCAGTTCGTCCATGTAGAGGCCGGCCTTGTTGCGGTTGCCCCAGTAGATGACCATGGGCCGCTTGCTCTGGGTGTACAGGGCGTGCTCGACGATGGCCTTGATGGGGGCGAAGCCGGTGCCGCCGGCCAGCAGGATCATGGGCTTGTCCGAATCCTCGCGCAGGAAGAAGCTGCCGTGGGGACCGTTGAGGCGCAGGATGTCCCGCTCCTTCATGCCGTTGAAGACGTGTTCGGTGAACAGGCCGCCGGGCACCAGGCGGATGTGCAGCTGCAGGAAGGCATCGTCGTGGGGCGCATTGGCCAGGGAGAAGCTGCGCCGCTTGCCGTCCTTGAGCAGGATGTCCACGTACTGGCCGGTGAGGAACTGGAAGCGCTCGGTGGCGGGCAGGCGCAGGTGCAGCACCATGACGTCGGCGGCCACCTTCTCCATCTTTTCGACGCGGGAGGGCAGGGTCTTCACCGGGATGTCGCTGGCGGAACGCACTTCCCGGCATTCCAGGGTCAGGTCGGTCTTGGCCTTGGCGCAGCAGAAGAGGGTCAGGCCGGCGGCCTTGTCGGCCTCGGTGAGGGCGTGGGGCTGGGACTTGCCGTGGTCCACCTCGCCGCACAGCACCTTGCCCTTGCAGGCGCCGCAGGCGCCGTCGCGGCAGCCGTAGGGCATGGTCAGGCCCTGGCGCAGGGCGGCTTCCAGAATGGTCTCGTCGGATTCGGCCGCGAAATGGTGCTGGCCGGGTTCGATGGTGACGGAAAAGCTCATGGTTCCCCTTTTTCGACTTCCAAAGGCACCGAACCGGCTAAAATGCCGCGGTGCAAAGATTATTGATTGTCGGTTGCGGCGATGTGGCCTGGCGCGCCCTGCCCCAACTCCTCCGGCGCTATCGCGTTTTCGCCCTGTTGCGGGACCCGGCCCAGCACCAGCGCTGGCGGCAGGCCGGCGCCGTGCCGCTGGCGGGCGACCTGGACCGGCCGTCTACCCTGGGGCGCCTGGCCGGCGTGTTCGATCAGGTCCTGCACCTGGCTCCTCCGCCCGACCGGGGCCTGCGGGATACCCGCACGCGGCACTTGCTGGCCGCTCTGGGCAAGGCGGCAGGCGGAAATAAGTCACGGAAAAGTCTACCACAGGCCCTCACCTATATCAGTACGACAGGGGTATATGGGGACCGGGCCGGGGCCGCCACCGACGAAACCGCCCCGCCGCGCCCCCGCAGCCCCCGGGGCCAGCGGCGCCTGGACGCCGAACAGGCCCTGCGCCGCTGGGGCCGCGACAACGGGGTGCGGGTCAGCATCCTGCGCGCCCCCGGCATCTACGCCGCCGACCGCCTGCCCCTGGCGCGGCTGCAGGCGGGCACCCCGGCCCTGGTGGAGGCCGACGACGTGTTCACCAACCATATCCACGCCGCCGACCTGGCCGGTCTGGCGGCGGCGGCCCTGGTGCGGGGCCGGGCCAACCGTTGCTACAACGCCAGCGATGATTCCTGCCTGAAGATGGGCGAGTATTTCGACCGGGTGGCGGATGCCTTCGGCCTGCCCCGCCCGCCGCGCCTGAGCCGGGCCGAGGCGGCTGTCGTGCTGTCGCCCCTGCAGCTGTCCTTCATGAGTGAGTCCCGGCGCCTGGCCAACCGGCGTCTGAAGGAAGAATTGCGCTACCACCTGCTTTACCCCCACGTGGATGACGGCATTGCCGCCGCCCTCTCGGAGAAAACCCCATGCTGATCCTCAAGGCCCTGCACATCATTCTCGTCGCCAGCTGGTTCGCCGGCCTCTTCTACCTGCCGCGCATCTTCGTCAATCTGGCCATGGTGCCGGCGGACAGCACGGCGGAGCGGGAGCGGCTGCTGCTCATGGCGCGCAAGCTGTTCCGCTTCATGACCCCCCTGGGCGTGCTGGCCCTGGTCTTCGGCACCTGGCTGTGGCTCGGCTACGGCTTTGCCGGCGGCTGGCTCCACGCCAAGCTGACCCTGGTGCTGGTGCTGATCGGCTACCACGCCTACTGCGGCACCCTGCTCAAGCAGTTCGCCGCCGGTACCAACCGGCGCAGCCATGTCTGGTTCCGCTGGTTCAACGAACTGCCGGTGCTGATCCTCTTCGTCGTGGTCTTCCTGGTCGTCCTCAAACCCTTCTGAAAGCTGCTTCCATGTTCAAACTCTTCGCAACCTGTCCCCGGGGTCTGGAAGCCCTGCTGGCGGAAGACCTCACCGCTGCCGGCGCCAGCGACATCCGCATCGTCGCCAGCGGCGTCGCCTGCCGCGGCACCTGGGAGACGGTGTACCGCACCAACCTCAACTCCCGCATCGCCACCCGGCTCATGCTGCAGCTCTCCTTCGGCAAGTACCTGAAGGAGGAGGACATCTACAAGCAGGCAAGCAAGATCGACTGGCCCCGCCATTTCGACGTCAGCCGCACCATCCGGGTGTACGTCACCGCCATCAAGTCGCCCCTGAAGAGCCTGGAGTTCATCACCCTGCGCATCAAGGACGCGGTCTGCGACGTCTTCCGCGACCAGTGCGGCGAGCGCCCCAGCGTGGATACCCGGGAGCCGGAAGTGCGCATCCACGCCTTCCTCACCGCCGAGGACTGCACCCTGTACCTGGACACCACCGGCGCCCCCCTCTACCAGCGGGGCTACCGGCAGAAGACGGTGGAGGCGCCGCTGAAGGAAAACCTGGCCGCCGGCATCCTGCGTCTGGCCGGCTGGCAGCCGGGCACCGTGCTGCTGGACCCCATGTGCGGCAGCGGCACCTTCCTCCTGGAAGCGGCCCAGCAGGTCTGCAACATCGCTCCCGGCGCCCGCCGCAGCTTCGCCTTCGAGAACCTCAAGGGCTTCGACGCCCAGCTGTGGCAGCGTCTCAAGAACGCCGCCGTGCAGGGCGAGCGCAAGCCCGCCGGCAAGCCGACCCTGTTCGGCCGCGACGTGTCCCCCAGCGCCTACCGCTCGGCCCTGGCCAACCTGGACCGGGCCGGCCTGCTGCCGGCCGTCGATCTGGCCGTGGGCGACATCCTGGAGACGGCGCCGCCGCCCGAAGCCGGCCTCATGATCTGCAACCCGCCCTACGGCGAGCGGCTGGAGGAGCTGGACAACCTGCTGGCGTTCTATCCCCAGCTGGGCACCTCCCTCAAGCAGAAATACGCCGGCTGGACCTGCTACTTCCTCACTGCCGACCCGGCCCTGCCCAAGGGCGTCGGCCTCAAGCCGGGCAAGAAGACGCCCCTCTACAACGGGGCCCTGGAATGCCGCCTGTACCAGTTCAAGATGGTGGCCGGCTTCAACCGGCGCAAGAAGCCGGGCGAGGAAGAGTCCGGGGAGTAAGCATTGCGCTGCGCCGCCACGGTGGGCGCAGGCAATAAAAAACGGCGGAGATTTCCGCCGTTTTTCTTTGGGGCTGCGCCCGTATCAGACGATGTCCAGGTGGCCGATGCCGGCCGCCAGGTCCCGGTCCTTCGATTCCTTGCCGTGCAGCTTGATCTGCAGGCGCAGGTCGTTCACCGAGTCGGCGTTGCGCAGGGCGTCCTCGTAGCTGATGCGGCCGGCCTCGTAGAGGTCGAAGAGGGATTGGTCGAAGGTCTGCATGCCCAGCTCCCGGGACTTCTTCATGATCTCCTTGATCTCGGTGACCTCGCCCTTGAAGATCAGGTCGGAGATCAGGGGCGAGTTGAGCATGACCTCGATGGCCGCCGCCCGGCCCTTGCCGTCCTTGAGGGGGATGAGGCGCTGGGAGACGATGCCGCGCAGGTTGAGGGAGAGGTCCATCAGCAGCTGCTGGCGCCGCTCTTCCGGGAAGAAGTTGATGATCCGGTCGAGGGCCTGGTTGGTGGAGTTGGCGTGCAGGGTGCCCATGGCCAGGTGGCCGGTCTCGGCGAAGGCCACGGCGTGCTCCATGGTCTCCCGGTCGCGGATTTCGCCGATCAGGATCACGTCCGGCGCCTGACGCAGGGTGTTCTTCAGGGCCATTTCCCAGGAGTCCGTATCGACGCCCACCTCGCGCTGGGTGACGATGCAGTTCTTGTGCTCGTGCACGTACTCCACCGGGTCCTCGATGGTGATGATGTGGCCGTAGGAGTTTTCGTTGCGGTAGCCGATCATGGCCGCCAGGGAGGTGGACTTGCCGGAGCCGGTGCCGCCGACGAACAGCACCAGGCCCCGTTTGGTCATGGCCACGTCCTTCAGCACCGGCGGCAGGCCCAGGTCCTCGAAACGGGGAATGGTGGTGTTGATGGTGCGGCAGATGACGCCGATGCGGCCCTGCTGGACGAAGGCATTGACCCGGAAGCGGCCGATGCCGGCGGGGGAGATGGCGAAGTTGCACTCCTTGGTGGATTCGAATTCCGCCGCCTGCCGGTCGTTCATGATGGAGCGGGCCAGTTCCGCCGTGTGCTGGGGCGTCAGGGCCTGGTTGGAGACCGGGGTCATCTTGCCGTCCACCTTGATGGCGGGGGGGAAACCGGCGGTGATGAAAAGGTCCGAGCCCTTCTTCTGCACCATGAGGCGCAGCAGGTCCTGGATGAATTTGAGTGCCTGATCTCTTTCCATAATTCTTCCCCGGCGCCTAGCCGCCGAACATGTCCTTGTTGACCGCCTTGGTGCGGGCTTCCGCCGGCGAAATGACGTTGCGCCGCACCAGGTCGGTGAGGTTCTGGTCCAGGGTCTGCATGCCGAACTGCTGGCCGGTCTGGATGGCCGAATACATCTGGGCGATCTTGGCTTCCCGGATCAGGTTGCGGATGGCCGGGGTGCCGATCATGATCTCGTGGGCCGCCACCCGGCCGTTGCCGTCCTTGGTCTTCAGCAGGGTCTGGGAAATGACGGCGCGCAGGGATTCGGAGAGCATGGCCCGGATCATTTCCTTCTCCGCCGCGGGGAAGACGTCGATGATCCGGTCCACCGTCTTGGCGGCGGAGGAGGTGTGCAGGGTGCCGAACACCAGGTGACCCGTTTCTGCCGCCGTCATGGCCAGGCGGATGGTTTCCAGGTCGCGCATTTCGCCCACCAGGATCACGTCCGGGTCTTCCCGCAGGGCCGAGCGCAGGGCGTTGTTGAAGGACAGGGTGTGGGGACCCACTTCCCGCTGGTTGATGAGGCACTTCTTGGCTTCGTGCACGAATTCGATGGGGTCTTCCACGGTCAGGATGTGGCCGTAATCGTTTTCGTTGATGTGGTTCACCATGGCCGCCAGGGTGGTGGACTTACCGGAGCCGGTGGGGCCGGTGACCAGCACGATGCCCCGGGGGAATTCGGAAATCTCCTTGAATATCTTCGGCGCGTTGAGGTCCTCCAGGCTCAGCACCTTGGAGGGAATGGTACGGAAGACGGCGCCGGCGCCCCGGTGCTGGACGAAGGCATTGACCCGGAAACGGGCCAGGTTGGGCACTTCGAAGGAGAAGTCGCACTCCAGGTTCTCTTCGTAGGTCTTGCGCTGGCCGTCGTTCATGATGTCGTACACCATGGCGTGCACGTCCTTGTGCTCCATGGCCGGCAGGTTGATGCGGCGCACGTCGCCGTGGACCCGGATCATGGGCGGCAGGCCGGCGGAGAGGTGCAGGTCGGAGGCCTTGTTCTTGACGCCGAAGGCGAGCAGTTCGGTGATGTCCATCAACGGTCCTTGGAGGCGGAAAACGGGAGTGAATGGGAGCTAAACGGGGCGCCCGGCGCGCACTGGAGCAGGGCGGCGGCGCCGGGCCGGTGCCGGGCGCTCCGGCCCGGCGGTGCTATACTTTCGCGCCACGATTGCCCATGTTTTAGCGCCCGATTATGACGCCTATTTTCGCCAACCTGCAAGCTGTCAAAGCCCGCATCGACGCCGCTGCCCGCGCCTGCGACCGGGATCCGTCCGCGGTCTCGCTGCTGGCCGTGGCCAAGACCTGGCCGGCGGAGTGCGTGGTCGAGGCGGCCGCTGCCGGCCAGCGGGCCTTCGGCGAGAACTACGTGCAGGAAGGCTGCGACAAGATCGACCAGCTGCGGGCCGCAGGGCACAGCGATCTGGAATGGCATTTCATCGGCCCCCTGCAGAGCAACAAGACCCGGCCCGTGGCCGAACGCTTCGACTGGGTGCACAGCATCGACCGGCTGAAGATCGCCCAGCGTCTTTCCGAGCAGCGTCCGGCAGAACTGCCGCCGCTGCAGGTGTGCGTCCAGGTGAATATCTCCGGCGAAGCCAGCAAGAGCGGCTGCGACCTGGACCAGGCGGCCGAGCTGTGCCGGGCCGTGGCGGCCCTGCCCAACCTGACCCTGCGCGGCCTGATGGCCATTCCGGCGCCGGCAGAAGACGAAGCGGCCCAGCGCGAGCCCTGCCGCCGCCTGCGCCAGTTCTACGAACAGCTGCGGGCCGAGGGCCTGGTCCTGGACACCCTGTCCATGGGCATGTCTCACGACCTGGAGGCCGCCGTGGCCGAAGGCGCCACCATTGTCCGCGTCGGCACCGCCATTTTCGGTGCCCGCGATTACTCCAAGACCTAGAAGGACTTTCCCCATGAAGATCACTTTCCTCGGCGGCGGCAACATGGCCAATGCCCTCATCGGCGGCCTGGTGAACAAGGGCTTCGCCGCCGGCGACATCGCCGTGGTGGAGCTCAACTCCGACAACCGCAGCAAGCTGGAAGCGGCCTACGGCGTGCGTACCTTTGCCGGCGCCGAGGCGGCGGCCTGGGAGTGCGACGTCATCGTCCTGGCGGTGAAGCCCCAGAGCATGAAGGAAGCCATCGCCCCCATCGGCCCCCATCTCAAGGATCAGCTGGTGGTGAGCATCGCCGCCGGCCTCAACCTGGCCTCCCTCTCCCGCTGGCTGGGCGGCCACCGCCGCCTGGTGCGCACCATGCCCAACACCCCCGCCCTGATCGGCGCCGGCGTCACCGGCCTCTACGCCCTGCCGGAAGTGGACGCCGCCGGCCGCGCCGCCGCCCAGCGCGTGCTGGAGGCCGTCGGCAGCGCCGTGTGGTTCGCCGACGAGTCCCAGATGGATGCGGTTACCGCCGTTTCCGGCAGCGGCCCGGCCTACGTCTTCCTCTTCATCGAGGCCCTGCAGCAGGCCGGCAAGGACCTGGGCTTCGACGACGAGCAGGCCCGCCGCCTGGCCATCGAAACCGTGCTCGGCGCCGCCCAGCTGGCGGCCCAGTCGCCGGACCCGGCCAGCGTGCTGCGGGAGCGGGTCACCTCCAAGGGCGGCACCACCGCCGCCGCCCTGGCGGTGATGGAAACGGCCGGGGTCAAGGCCGGCATCATCGCCGGCGTCAAGGCGGCCGAAGCCCGGGGCGTGGAACTGGGCCAGCAGCTCGGCGCCGACTGAGCCCCGCTCCCATAGCCCCTAACCGAACGGATACCCACCATGCTGCTCGACATCCTCAATTTCCTGCTCGACGTGGTCGCCAGTTTCTTCGGCTATCTGCTGCTGCTGCGCTTCGTCATGCAGTGGCGCCGGGTTTCCTTCAAGAACCCCCTGGGCCACTTCGTGCTGCAGACTACCAACTGGGTGGTGCTGCCCCTGCGCCGGGCGATTCCCGGCCTCTTCGGCCTGGACTTCGCCAGCCTGGTGCCGGCCTGGCTGCTGCAGGCCGCGGTCAAGGCGGCCATGCTGGCGGTCAAGGGTGGCGCTGCCCTCGGCGCCGGCGCCCTGGTCACGGCGGCCCTGGCCATGGGCTTCTTCGAACTGCTGCACATGGCGGTGATGGCGGCCATCGTCCTCATGCTGGTGCAGGCGGTGATTTCCTGGGTCAATCCCCATACGCCCCTGGCCGGCCCCATCCACGCCCTCACCGACCCGCTGCTCAAGCCCCTGCGCCGCATCGTGCCGCCCATCGCCAACGTGGACCTGTCGCCCCTGGTGGCCATCGTCCTGGCCCAGGTGCTGCTGATGCTGCTGGCCTACACCAAGGCCGCCCTCATGCCCCTGCTCTTCTGATGTTCCACCAGCGCGGCGGCGATGGCCGCCTGCTCCTCACCCTGCACATCCAGCCCGGGGCGAAGAAGACGGAGGTCTGCGGCCTCCACGGCGACGCCCTGAAGATCCGCCTGGCGGCCCCGCCGGTGGACGGCAAGGCCAACGCGGCCCTGCTGGCCTTCGTCGCCGACCGCCTCGGCCTGCCCAAGAGCGCCGTCAGCCTGAAGAGCGGCCAGACCTCCCGGCGCAAGGTGGTGGAAGTGGCCGAGCCGCCGGCCGACGCGGTGCAGCGCCTGCTGCCCGACGCCTGACTTTTTCCTTCTCCGATTCCCTGTTGTAGGGCAGGCGGCTACCAGCCGAGGCGGGCCGCCACGGCCGCGGCCCGGCTGCGGCCGATGGGCAGACGGCTGGCGGGAAAGGTGGCCATCACCACCGAGGGCCGTCCCTCCTGGCGCTCCAGGCGGGCGGCGTGGGCCACGGCGATGAGGTGGCGGCGGTGGATGCGCAGGAACTGTTCCGGGTCCAGGCGCCGCTCCAGCTGGGCCAGGCTGAGGTGGCAGAGGAAGGATTCCCGGGCGGTGTACAGCCGGGCGTAATGGCCTTCGGCCTGCAGGTGCACCACCTCCGCCGGGTCCACCAGGGCGGTGCCGCCCTGCAGCAGCACCGGCAGCTTGGCCAGGCGCCCTTCTTCCGCCGCGGCCTGGGGCAGGGCGGTGAGACCCCGGTAGTCGTAGAGAAGCAGGCAGAAGCCGGCGGCGGCTTTGCCAGCGCCGTCGCTGCTTTCCAGGCGGCTGATGCTGAGCAGCAGGGGCCGGTCGGGGGTGTTGATGGTCATGGTCACCGGCACCGGGGTGTCGCCCGCGGCGGCCTCCTGCAGCAGCCAGGCGATCTTGCGCCGGCTCGGCTCCGGGTGCAGGTCCACCACGGCGCGGCCCTCCAGGGCCGGATGGTAGCGTTGCAGCAACTGGCGGGCGGCGGGATTGAGCTGGCGGATGCGGCCCTCCCGGTCCAGCATGACCACGCCGGGGTCCATCTTCTGCAGCAGGTATTCCAGGCTTTCCATGTCGGCTTTCCGTCGTTCGTGCAGGAATGATGTCGTTCATGCAAGAAGCCTGCCGTTGGTGCAGGGGCCCTTGTCCGCCCCGCGCCGGGCTCCCCAGAATGGGCCGTCAATCATTGCAATCAGGGGAGGATGGGCCATGTCAGAACAAGCAGCCGCCGCGGCGGACCGTTACGTTTCCTTCGAGGGCATCGACTGCTGGCACAACGCCTGTGCGGTGGTGGCCCGGGTGCTGCACCACTACGAGGGGCCGGAGCGCACCAACAAGTACTGGGAGTATTTCGTCGCCAAGATCCCGCCGGGCTACTACAGCGGCGAGCCGACGGAGGACCTGCTCTACTTGGTCTGTTCCAATACCTACTACATCGAGGAACTGTTCGAGAAATTCGACGATGCGGAAGGGCTGCAATTGCTGCAGCGGGCCGAACTGGAGTGCTGCTAGAGCGGGAATGGGAGCCGGGCAGAGACCTGCCCGGAGAGGCAGGCGGGACGGCCGTTGTGGCGCCCGCCTGCCGCAGAGTGGCTAGAGCAGCCGGCCGCCGGCCACCACGGCCTGGATGCGGCCGCTCATGGTGCGTCCCGCCAGGGGGCTGTTGCGGCCCACGCTGGTAAAGGCGTCCGGAGTGATGGTCCATTCCGTCTCGGCGTCGAAGACGCAGACGTCAGCCACGGCACCCACGGCCAGGTGGCCCAGGTCGCTACGGCCGATGACGGCGGCGGCGTCGCTGGTGACCCGGGCCAGGGCCGTGCCCAGGGACAGTCCGTCCTCCCGGGCCCAAGCCAGCACCAGGGGCAGCAGCAGTTCCAGGCCCCGGGCCCCCACTTCCGCCTCGCCGAAGGGCACCTGCTTGCCGTCCGCCTCCATCGGCGTGTGGTCGGAACAGACCGCCTGGATCACGCCTTCGGCCAGGCCGAAGCGCAGGGCGGCCCGGTCCGCCACGGAGCGCAGGGGCGGGTCGAAGCGGGCCTGGGCGTTGAAGTAGCCGATGTCCTCTTCCGCCAGGTGCAGGTGATGGGCGGCCACGTCACAGCTGACGGCGACGCCCCGGGCCTTGGCCTCGCGCACCATGGCGACGCCGGCGGCGGAGGAGAGGCGCATCAGGTGCAGGCGCACGCCGGTGCTCTTGGCCAGTTCGATCAGGGTGGCGATGGCCACCGTCTCGGCGGCCACGGGGATACCGGCCAGGCCCAGGCGGGCGGCCATTTCGCCGTCGTGGGCGACGCCGTCCTTGGCCAGCTGGTAGTCCTGGGGCCGCAGCCAGACGGCGAAGTCGTAGGTGGCGGCGTACTGCATGGCCCGGTACAGGGACTGCAGGTCGGTGACGGGCTGGCTGGCCTGGGAGAAGGCGACGCAGCCGGCGCTGGCGAGGCCGGCCATGCTGGCCAGGGTCTGGCCCTGCAGGCCCTTGGTGAGGGCGCCCAGGGGCAGCACCCGGGCCAGGCCCAGGGCTTCGGCGCGCTGGATCAGGCGTTCCACCAGGCTCGGTTCGTCCAGTACCGGCCGGGTGTCCGGCGGGCAGACCACGGTGGTGATGCCGTTGGCGGCGGCGCAGGCCAGCTCCGCCTCCAGACTCGGCAGGCGGGCGGAAAGGTCGATCAGGCCGGGGCAGACCACGTAGCCGGCGGCGTCGATTTCCCGCTCCGGGACGAAGCCGGCGGGGGCCTGGCCGACGGCGGCGATGCGGCCGTCGGCGATGAAGAGATCCTGGCGGGTGTCGATGCCGTTCTTGGGGTCGATGAGGCGGCCGTTCTTGATGCTGATGTTCATGGTGTTCAGTTCCCCGCGAGGATGCCCATCACCGCCATGCGCACGGCGATGCCGAAAGTGACCTGGTTGAGGATCACCGCCTGGGGCCCGTCGGCCACGGACGAGTCGATTTCCACGCCCCGGTTCATGGGGCCCGGGTGCATGACGATGGCGTCAGGCTTGGCCAGGGCCAGCTTTTCCGGCGTCAGGCCGTAGCGCTTGAAGTACTCGCCGGCGGAGGGCAGCAGGGCCCCGTTCATGCGTTCGTTCTGCAGGCGCAGCATGATCACCACGTCGCAGTCCCTGAGGCCTTCGTTCATGTCGTGGAAGACCTTCACCCCCAGCTGTTCCAGGTAGCCGGGCAGCAGGGTCTTCGGCGCGATGGCGCGGATTTCGCCGCAGCCCAGGGTGCGCAGGGCGTGCAGGTCGGAGCGGGCGACCCGGGAATGGAGGATGTCGCCGACGATGGCCACCCGCAGGTTGGCAAAGTCCTTCTTGTAGTGGCGGATGGTGTACATGTCCAGCAGCCCCTGGGTGGGGTGGGCATGGCGGCCGTCGCCGGCGTTCACCACGTGGATGTCGTCCCGGCCGATGCGTTTCAAGTGCTCGGCGATGAGGAAGGGGGCGCCGGAGGTGGCGTGGCGCACCACGAACATGTCGGCGTGCATGGAGCAGAGATTGTCGATGGTGTCGAGCAGGGTCTCGCCCTTGGCCGTGGAGGAGCGGGACACATCCAGGTTGATGACGTCCGCCGAGAGGCGCTTGGCGGCGATCTCGAAGGTGGTGCGGGTGCGGGTGGAGTTCTCGAAGAAGAGGTTGAAGACGCTCTTGCCGCGCAGCAGGGGCACCTTCTTCACGTCCCGGTCCGAGACCTCGAGGAAGCTCTCGGCGGTGTCCAGGATCTGGGTGATCACCGGCAGGGGCAGGCCTTCGGTGGACAGCAGGTGCTGCAGCTTGCCCTCGGCGTCGAGCTGCGGATTCAGACGGCTCTGGGTGAGCATCTCAGCCACGGTCGTTCCTCCCCATTTTCCAGAACAGGCGGCCGGATTCCTCCCGGCCCAGGATCAATTCTTCACCTTCTTCCAGGTCCACTTCCCAGACGCAGTAGCCGGGCTCGATGGGCAGCTCCCGCTCGCCCCGGTCGGCCAGCACCGCCAGTTCGACCCGGGCCGGGCGGCCGTAATCGAACAGCTCGTTGATGGCGGCCCGGGTGGTGCGGCCGGTGTACAGCACGTCGTCCACCAGGATCAGGGGCCGGCCTTCTACCTCGAAGGGGATGTGGCTGGGGCGCACTTGGGGATGCAGGCCCTTCTCGGCGAAGTCGTCGCGGTAGAAGGAGACGTCGATCTGGCCCACTTCCTCGCGAATGTCGAGCAGCTGCTTGAGACGCTCGGCGACCCAGGCGCCGCCGGAGTAGATGCCCACCAGGGCGGTGTCGGGAGTGAGGTGGGGGCGCAGTTGCTCGGCCAGGCTGGCGAGCTGCAGTTCTGCGTCGGGGAGCTGGGTGGGAATGGCTTCAGGCATGGGCGGCAGGTTCGGAGAAAGGGTCGGAAGTGTCGAAATAGGCTTGCAGAATGAGTTGGGCCGCCACCGCGTCCAGGTGCTGCTTGGCGGATTTGGCGTTGTGGCCGGTTTCCCGCAGGCGCTCGTTGGCGTCGAGGGAGGTCAGGCGTTCGTCGGCGAAGGCCACCGGCAGGGCGAAGCGGCCCTTCAGCTGGTTGGCGAAGCGGGTGCAGCGGGCCGTCATGCCGTGGGGATTGCCGTCCAGACTGATCGGCAGGCCGACCACCAGCAAGGCGGGGCGCCATTCTGCGATGAGGGCGGCGATGGCGGCGAAACGTTCCTGGTTGGACTGGGCGTGGATCACCGTCAGGGGATGGGCGTGCTTGACCTGGGGCTCGCCGACGGCGACGCCGATGCGCTTCTCGCCGAAGTCGAAGGCCAGGACCGTGCCGGTCGGAGCGGAAGGGGAGCCGACGGCAGCCTCAGGCATGCCCGGCGTCCTCGGCCAGATGGGCGAAGTCAATGCCCAGGGCGAGCATGGCGGCGGCCAGGCGTTCTTCCGGCGGCAGGGAGAAGACGATGGAGGGATCGGCGCGCACGGTGAGCCAGCCGTTCTGGGCCAGTTCGCTTTCCAGCTGGCCGGCGCCCCAGCCGGCGTAGCCCAGGGTCACCAGCACTTCGCTGGGCTGGCCCTGCCGGCCCATGGCCACCAGGATGTCGCGGGAGCTGGTGAGGCCCACCTCGTCATTGACCGCCAGGGTGGATTGCCACTGGCCCACCGGCCGGTGCAGGACGAAGCCCCGGTCGGTCTGCACCGGGCCGCCGAAATACACCGGCAGGTTGTTCAGGCCGGCGGCGTCGAGGGGAATGTCCACCTTCTCGAAGAGGTCCTGCAGGGGCATGTCCAGGGGCTTGTTGACGACGATGCCGAGGGCACCCTGGTCGTTGTGCTCGCAGACGTAGACGAGGGCGCGGGAAAAATAGGGATCGTCCATCGCCGGCATGGCGATGAGGAAGTGGTCGGTGAGATTGACGCTGTCCATGGCAGGGCGGATTTTACCCCGGAACGGGTCCCGGCATGGGCGTCCTGCTCAGCTCTTGCCCCGGGCCAGTTGGTCGGCCTCCAGGGCCCCTTCCGCCACCCGCACCTGCAGTCCGTGGGCCTTGTCTCCCACCAGGGTGTAGTGCAGCAGGCCGCAATGGACCTCCATGCCCTCGTACACCGCCTGCTCGGCGATGACCTTGGCGTTCTGGGCCAGGCGCAGCTGTTCCTGCAGTAGGGTTTCCTCCTCCCCCAGGCGGGTCAGGGTGCGCAGCAGGGATTCCCGGGTGATGCGGGCCCGCTTCAGGGTCTCCGGCGGCACCCGTTCCGGCAGCTTGGCCGCCAGCTCCAGCAGCTTGACCACCTGGGCCAGCTGCTCCTCCACCTGCTGCCGGTGCAGCACCAGGCGCTGCTGCTGGGCCCGCAGCTTGGGGTCCAGGCCGATGTCGATGCGCGTGCCGATGTGGGCGCCGGAGCCGATCACCTTGGCCTTCACCAGCAGGGTGGCCTGGGCCCGGCCGCCGATGATGTGGCCCCGCTGCTTGTGGCCGACGACGATCTGGTTGATGGCGATGAGATTGCTCTGCATGGCCACGTCGTCGATGAAGATGCTGTCGCCTGCCTCCACCTTGGCCTGCTGCACGTAGGTGGCGGTGAAGCTGCCGCCGCACTGGATGTAGGAGGGGATTTCGTTGCCCTGGGCGTCCTTGCGGCCGCCGGCGCCGATGGCACCGCCCTTGATGACGATGTCGCCGCCGGCGACGATGACCGCCGCCTCCACCGTGCCGCCGATCTCGATGTCGCCGCTGGCGCGGATGGTCATGCCGGCCTGGACGTCGCCCTTGACCGTGACGGCGCCGTCGAAGTCGATGTTGCCCGAGTTGATGGTGACTTCATTCACCGTGTAGGTGGGCTCGACGATCACCCCTTCCCGGGTGCGCACCGGCTGGCCGGTGATGGCGGCGGCCAGCTTGTTGGGGTCCGCCGGGTCCGGGGCGACGCCGGAGAGGTTGGGGGAGAACATGGTCTCCTTGCCCGCCAGGGCCGGGATCACGGCGCCGGAAACGGTTTCCCCCGGGGTGCCGGGGGTGGCGGGAATGCGCTGCATGACGGCCTGGCCGGCGTGTACCGTGAGGATTTCCCCCAGGTTGCGGTAGTCCATGAGGCCCTTCTCGTTGACCTGGGGCACCCGGCTGCGGCTTTCCGGCACCAGCACCTCGATGCGCCCGTCCTCGCCGTGGACCGGGGCCCGGCCCTCGGCGATGAGCAGGTTGTCGGCCTGACCCAGGGCCAGGGCCTGGGCGATGGCGGCTTCCCGGATACCGGTGGTGACGCCCTGCTGGGCCAGGGCCCGGCGGATGGCGGCGTCGTCGATGGGGGCGCCGCCCTGGGGCGGGGTGATGCTGAGGAAGGCGGCCATCTTGTCGCCGGCGACGCTGACCTCGGCCTTGGCGTCCACCGCCTCGGCCACCGCCAGGGCAGCTACCGGGCGGGCGCCCTTGATGCTGTCGGCGAGCACGCCGAGGGCGGCGGCATTGCGCCGCAGGGCGCCGTGGCCGAGCTCGGCGATGCGTTCTTCCAGCCAGGGGACGTCTATCGTGGGGGGCGCCACTCCCGCTTCCGGAGTGAAGCTGGCGACCAGGCTACGACTTTCGGGGTCGTAGGTGAAATCGAGTCCTTGCGCTTCCATTGATCCCTTCCTGAGATCAGGCGTGTCTGTCGCACGCCTCTTCGCCGACTGGAGTATTTAGAGCTAACATCTGGCGCACCTTCCGGCCGTCGAACCCGGAAGCCCCTTCCCTGTGGGGGCGGCACTGCTCCGCCGCGCCTGAATCGATTGCCATTATGCTTGAATCCGCCCTTGTCTGGTTCCGCCGTGATCTACGCGATTACGACCACGCCGCCCTCTACCACGCGCTGAAGTCGGCGCGCCGGGTGTGGTGCGCCTTCGTCTTCGACAGCGACATCCTGGAGGCCCTGCCCGGGCGCAGCGACCGGCGGGTCGAGTTCATCCGGGAATCCCTGGCGGAACTCCATGTGGCCCTCCAGGCCAAGGGCGGCGGCCTCATGGTGCGCCACGGCCCGGCGGCCGCGGAAATTGCCGCCCTGGCGCGCCAGCTGGGCGTGGCGGCGGTGTTCGCCAATCGGGACTACGAGCCCCGGGCCAAGGCCCGGGACGCGGCGGTGGCCGCCGACCTGGAGCGGGACGGCATTGCCCTGCACCTGTTCAAGGACCAGGCCGTCTTCGACGGCGACGAGGTCCTGACCAAGGGCGGCACGCCCTACACCGTGTTCACGCCCTACAAGAACTGCTGGCTGGGGAAACTGGAGGATTTTCATGTCCGTCCCTATCCGGTGGATCGCTACAGCGGGCACCTGGCCCCGCCCCCGGACGGCGGCGGGGTGCCTTCACTGGCAGATATCGGCTTTTTGCCGACGGACCTTGAGCGCATCGGCGTCGTACCCGGCATGGCCGGCGGCGCCGCCCGCTGGCAGGACTTCCGCCAGCGCCTGGAGCGCTACGCCGAGCAGCGGGATTTTCCGGCGGTGAAGGGCGTCTCCTACCTCTCCGCCTATCTGCGCTTCGGCTGCCTCTCCATCCGCCAGCTGGCGGGCGAGGCCTGGCGCAGCGGCGGCCCCGGCGCCGCCACCTGGCTCTCGGAGCTGATCTGGCGCGACTTCTATTTCATGGTGCTGGACCGTTTCCCCCAACTGCCGGACGGCTGCTTCAAGCCCGAGTTCGACCGGGTGCTGTGGGACGAGGCCCCCGCCCTGCTGGCGGCCTGGCGGGAGGGCCGTACCGGCTATCCCCTGGTGGATGCGGCCATGCGCCAGCTGGCCCAGACCGGCTGGATGCACAACCGGCTGCGCATGGTGGTGGCCTCCTTCCTGACCAAGGACCTGGGCCTGGACTGGCGCCTGGGGGAAGGGCATTTTGCCGACCTGCTGCTGGACTTCGACCTCTCCGCCAACAACGGCGGCTGGCAATGGGCTGCCTCCACCGGCTGCGACGCCCAGCCCTGGTTCCGCATCTTCAACCCCATCACCCAGTCGGAAAAGTTCGATCCCCAGGGCCGCTTCATCCGCCGCTACGTGCCGGAGCTGGCCGGGGTGCCGGACAAGCACATCCACGCCCCCTGGCGCATGGCCCCCCTGGAGCAGCAGGCTGCTGGCGTCATCATCGGCCGCGACTACCCGGCGCCGGTGGTGGACCACAACCTGGCCCGCCAACGCACCCTGGCCCGTTTCGAGGCGGTGAAGGGCAAGGCCGGCAAGGAGGCGATGGCGGAGTAAGTGCAACACAATTGCAGTTGCAATAGTGTTGTGCTCTAATGGCCCTCCCGCCAATTCCCGCCGCGCCCGTGCACCTCGGGCGCCTGACGCCATGACCGATTCCGCCGCCGCACCCGCCCTCCTGGCGGCCGCCGCCATCCGCGCCGCCGGCGCCCGGGTGACGCCGGCCCGGGTCCAGGTGCTGGCCCTGCTGCGGGGCGCCGCCGGGCCCCTGACCCACCTGGAGGTGGAAAAGGCCCTGGGCCCCCTGGCCGGCGACCGGGTCACCCTCTACCGGGCCCTGGACTGGCTGGTCTCCGCCGGCCTGGCGGCCAAGGCCACCGATGCCTCCCGGGTCTTCCGCTACTCCGCCACCGGCCCCGCCGCCGAACACATCGCCCATGCCCATTTCCGCTGCGAAGCCTGCGGCCGCATCTTCTGCCTGGATGCGCCGCCCCCCGCCGCCCCCGAACTCCCCGCCGGCTTCCGCCTGGCCCGCATGGAAGTGGATCTCCACGGCCAGTGCCCCGCCTGCGCCGCCGCCCAGCCCTGAAAGCCGCCATGCTCACCACCGATCCCCGCCTTCCCGTCACCCTGCTCACCGGCTTCCTCGGCAGCGGCAAGACCACCCTGCTCAACCGCATCCTCAAGGAAGCCCACGGCCAGCGCATCGCCGTCATCGAAAACGAATTCGGCGAAGTGGGGGTGGACAACGACCTGCTGCTGGAAAGCGAAGAGCAGATCGTGGAGATGAACAACGGCTGCATCTGCTGCACCGTGCGCGGCGACCTCACCCGTATCCTGGGCGAGCTGGTGGCAAAGCGCGCCAACGGCACCCTGCATTTCGACCGGGTGCTGATCGAGACCACCGGCCTGGCCGACCCGGGCCCGGTGGCCCAGACCTTCCTGGTGGAGCCGGAAGTGGCCCAGGCCTACCGCCTGGACGCCATCCTCACCCTGGTGGATGCCAAGCACGCCATGCTGCAGCTGGACCAGCACGAGATCGCCCAGGAGCAGGTGGGTTTCGCCGACCGCCTGCTGCTGACCAAGACCGACCTGGTGAGCGAGGCCGAGAAGGCCGCCCTGATCGCCCGCCTGGTGGACATCAACGGCCGCGCCGCCATCTACGAGACGCTCCAGGGCCAGGGCGTGGACCTGGCGGCCCTGCTGGACGTGAACAGCTTCTCCCTGGAGTCGGTGCTGGAGCGGGAGCCGGATTTCCTCGCCAGCGGCCACCACCATCACCACAACAACGCCATCAGCAGCTTCGCCTTCACCACCCACGGCGAGTTCGACCCGGCCCGCCTGGACGAATTCTTCGGCGCCCTGGTGCAGGTCTACGGCGAGGACATGCTGCGCTACAAGGGCCTCCTGGCCGTGACCGGCCAGGCCCACCAGATCATCCTGCAGGGGGTGCACATGCTGGTGGCCACCAACGTGGGCCGGCCCTGGGCCGAGAACGAGGCGCGGGAGTCGCGCATCGTCTTCATCGGCCGCAACCTGCCCCGGGACATTTTCGAGAAGGGCCTGCGCCAGTGCATCGGCAAGCCCTGGTAAGCGCATAAGACCATGGACCGCCGCGTTCCCGTCAGCGTCCTCACCGGCTTCCTCGGCGCCGGCAAGACCACCCTGCTCAACCACCTCCTGCGCCAGCCGGAGATGGCCGATACGGCCGTGCTCATCAACGAGTTCGGCGAAACCGGACTGGACCACCATCTGGTGGAAAAGGTGGACGAGAACCTGGTGCTGCTCGACTCCGGCTGCCTCTGCTGCTCCGTGCGCGGCGACCTGGTGCGGGCCCTGAAGGACCTGGCCATGCGCGCCCAGCGGCGCGAGATCAAGGCCCTGAAGCGGGTGCTGATCGAGACCACCGGCCTGGCCGATCCGGCGCCGGTGATGCATACCCTGATGGAAGACTTCTTCATCGCCGAGCGCTACCGTACCGACGGCGTCATCACGGCGGTGGATGCCACCCATGCCGAGGGCCAGCTGTCGCGCCACTTCGAGGCGGTGAAGCAGGTCACCATGGCCGACCGCCTGCTGCTGACCAAGACCGACCTGCTCACCGATCCCGGGGCCCTGCCGCGGCTGGAGCGCCGCCTGCAGCGCCTCAACCCCGGCGCGCCGCGCCATGTGGTGGTGCAGGGCCGGGCCGACGCCGCCTGGTTCCTCGACAGCGGCACCTTCAACGCCGCCGCCAAGGCGCCGGAAGTGGCCCGCTGGCTGGCGGAGGAGGCGGTCAAGGCGACCCGGGCCAGCCACAGCGGTCACGACCATGATCCCAACCGCCACGACGCCCTGGTGCACGCCTTCACCCTGCGCTTTGCCGAGCCCCTGCACTGGGGCGATTTCCTCGAAGCCCTGGACGTGCTGCTGGCCACCTGCGGCGACCGCATCCTGCGGGTCAAGGGCCTGGTGCACGTGGCCGGGGAGGCGCAGCCCCGGGTGGTGCATTGCGTGCAGCACACCCGCTACCCGACCCTGGTGCTGGATGCCTGGCCGGAAGCCGAACCCTTCAACGACCGCAGCACCCGGCTGGTGTTCATCGTGCGCAGCTTCGCCAAGGACAACGTGGAGAAGGCCTTCACCATGTTCTGCGGCGGCGTCCGCGATGCCGACGGGCAGGCCGTCTAAACCGCCATGATGCCGGCGCCGCGCTGCCGCCCCCCCGCCCGCCTCGCCCGCTGGCTGGCCCTGCTGCCCCTGTTGCTGGCGGCGGTGTGGCTGCTGCACCTGGCCAGCCACCTGCAGGGCGAGGAGGGGGCCGGCCCGGCGGCCGAGTCCTGTCTCGTCTGCCTGCACCTGGGCGGCCACGCGACGCCCCTGGCGGCGACGGCTGCTCCCCTGCCCTTGTCCCTGGCCGCTTTCGAGCCAGCCATTGCCAGCGCATCCCGCTGGCGCCATCTGCCGACCCCCTTGCCCCGCCAGGGCGCCCCGCCTCGATCCTGAGCAACGAGCCATGAAGAGCCGCATCCCCCTTGCCTCTCCGGCCGGGGGCGGGCGGCCGTCGCTGTCCCGTCGTTGTCAGATTTGAATTGAGGTAGACCATGTTCACTCCCCGTTACACCCCCCTGGCCCTGGCCGTTTCGTTTGCCCTGGCCGCCGGCGCCGCCCAGGCCGCTCCCGATGCCGACGTGGCCCGGGAAATGAAGCAGATGCGCGAGCAGCTGCAGCAGATGCAGCGCGCCTACGAGCAGCGCATCGCCGCCCTGGAAGGGCGCCTGGCCCAGGCTGAAACCAAGGCCGTCAAGGCCGAGAAGACGGCAGTGGATGCCAGCGCCACCGCCGGCGAGGCCAAGGCCAGCGCCGAGAGCGCCCAGGCCTCCCGCAGCCGGGAACCGGTGCGGGCCAATGCCTTCAACCCGGAAATCTCCCTCATCCTCACCGGCACCTACAACAACCTGAAGAAGGACCCCAACAGCTACCAGATCACCGGCTTCACCCCGACCCTGGGCGAAGTGGGCCCCGGCAGCCGCAGCTTCAGCCTGGGCGAGACCGAGCTGGTGCTGAGCGCCAACGTGGACCCCAACTGGCGCGGCGTCGCCATCGCCGCCCTGAAGCCCGAAGGCGGCGTGGACATGGAAAACGCCTACATCGAGAGCCTGGGCCTGGGCCGCGGCTTCAACTTCAAGGCCGGCCGCTTCTTCTCCAGCCTCGGCTATCTCAACGAGCAGCACGCCCACGCCTGGGACTTCGTCGATGCGCCCCTGGCCTACAAGGCCTTCCTCGGCAACCAGTTCGGCCAGGACGGCGTGCAGCTGCGCTGGCTGGCGCCCACCGAGACCTTCCTCGAGATCGGTGCCGAAGCCGGCCGCGGCCAGTCCTTCCCCAGCACCGACCGCAACAAGAACGGCACCACCACCGGCGTCCTCTTCGCCCACCTGGGCGGCGACGTGGGCCCCAGCAACGCCTGGCGCGCCGGCCTCTCCTACCTGGGCACCTCGCCCAAGGACCGTACCTACCAGGACACGGACAGCCTGGGGGCGGCGGTGGACGACACCTTCAGCGGCAAGAGCCGCCTGTGGATCCTGGACGGGGTGTGGAAGTGGGCGCCCAACGGCAACCCCAGCGTCACCAACTTCACCCTCCAGGGCGAGTACTTCCGCCGCAGCGAAAGCGGCACCCTGGCCAGCAACTCGGCCGCCGGCGCCTGCGGCGGCGATTGCAGCGGCAGCTACGAGAGCAAGCAGTCCGGCTGGTACCTGCAAGGGGTGTACCAGTTCATGCCGCGCTGGCGCGCCGGCCTGCGCCACGACCGCCTCGACTACGGCACGGTGGACATCGGCCTGGCGAAGAACGGCATCCTCAGCGGTTCCGACTTCCCGGTCATGGCCAGCCACAACCCGACCCGCAACAGCGTCATGTTCGACTACAGCCCCAGCGAGTTCTCCCGCTTCCGCGTGCAGCTGGCGCGGGACCAGTCCGGGCTGGGGGAGACGGACAACCAGGTGTTCCTGCAATACATCCAGAGTCTGGGCACCCACGGCGCCCACAAATTTTAAAAACCACGCTGGCACCGGCGATGCGTCGTTGCTCGGGGCCTTGTGTGCAACAGCACACGGCGGTCCCTCGCGCCTAGCCTCGCCGGCACCAGCGTGGTTTTCAAGGTGATCTGATTTTTCGGCGGAACAGGTTTGCTGTTCTGTCAGTTGAAAGGAATTTCCATGCAACGACTGATTGTTTTACTGCTCCTGGCTTTCACCCTGCCGGCCCAGGCGGCGCTCAATGTGCTGGCCACGGTGCCCGAATGGGCGGCCCTGGTGAAGGAGATCGGCGGCGACAAGGTCAATGTGGTGGCCGCCACCAACGGCCTGCAGGACCCCCACCGCATCGAGGCCAAGCCCTCCCTCATCGCCCGGGGCCGCAATGCCCAGCTGCTGGTGGCCACCGGCGCCGAGCTGGAGGTGGGCTGGCTGCCCCTGGTGCAGCGGGAGTCGGGCAATCCGGCGATCCAGAGCGGCCAGCCCGGCTATTTCGAGGCGGCCCGCTACGTCACCCTGCGCGAAGTGCCGGCGGTGCTGGACCGCTCCCACGGCGACGTCCATGCCGGCGGCAATCCCCACATCCAGACCGATCCGCGCCTCTACCTGAAGATCGGCGAGGCCCTGGCCGAGCGCCTGGCCCTGCTGGACCCGGCCCAGGCCCAGGCCTACCAGGCCGGCTACCGCAGCTTCGCCGAACGCTGGAAGGCCGCCATCGCCCGCTGGGAAGCCAAGGCCGCCCCGCTCAAGGGCGTGCCGGTACTGGTGCAGCACGACGCCTTCCCCTACCTCAATGCCTGGCTCGGCCTGAAGCAGGTCGGCGTGCTGGAGCAGAAGCCGGGCATGGAACCGTCTTCCGGCTACCTGGCGGAAGTGCTGGCGCGGCAGCAGCACAACCCGGGGCGCATGGTCCTGCGGCCCGCTTACCAGTATGATGCCCCCTCCCGCTGGATCGCCGACAAGGCCGGCATCCCCGCCGTGATCCTGCCCTTCACCGTGGGCGGCACGGCCGAGGCCAAGGACCTGTTCTCCCTTTTCGACGATACGGTGAACCGCCTCCTGGCCGCCCTGCGCTGAACCCTCCATGCCCACTGCCTCCGCCCATCCCCTGCTCAGCGTTGCCGCCCTCGTTGCCGGCTATGGCCGGCCCGTGGTGGGGCCGGTGGATTTCACCCTGGCCCGGGGCGAGGTGCTGGGGCTGGCGGGGCCCAACGGTTCGGGCAAGAGCACCCTGCTCTCGGTCCTGGCCGGCGCCGGCCGGCGTTTTGCCGGCAGCGTGGACCTGGCGCCGGGGGTGGAAATCTCCTGGCAGACCCAGCGCCAGCCGGCAGTGGCCGGCATCCCCCTCAACGGCCGGGAGCTGCTGGCTCTTACCGGCGCCAGCGCCGCCGGCCTGCCGCCCTGGCTGGCGGCCCGGCTGGAGGAGCGCCTGGACCGGCTCTCCGGCGGCCAGCTGCAGTTCCTGCACCTGTGGGCCTGCCTGCAGGCGCCGGCGGACGTGATCCTGCTCGACGAACCCACCAACAACCTGGACCCCCAGGGCGTGGCCGCCCTGGGAGCCGCCATCGCCGCCCGGGCGGCGGCCGGCGCCGGCATCGTCCTGGTCAGCCACGACGACGATTTCGTCGCCGCCGCCTGCCAGCGGGTGGTGCGCCTGCCGGGAGGGCAGCGGCCATGAACCTGGATCTGCTGTCCGACCCCCTCTTTCTCTGGCCCTGCCTCACCGGCCTGGTCTTCGCCCTGCTGCTGCCCCTCTGCGGCGCCTACCTGCGCCTGCGCGGCGAGTGGCTGGCGGCCCTCTCCTACGCCCAGATGGCGGCTGCCGGCAGCCTTTCGGCGGCAGCCCTGGCCCTGCCCCTGGTCCTGGGCGGGCCGGCTGCGGCCTTCCTGGCGGCGGCGGTGAAAAACGCCTTCGAGGAGGCGGCCGAAGCCACCCGGGGCGCCGCCTACGCCATGCTGCTGCTGGCCGGCTGGGGCACGGCGGTGCTGTTGGCGGCCAACCTGCCCCTGGCCGAGCGCCTGGGCCATGCCCTCTTCGACGGCCAGCTCTATTTCACCGACCGCAGCCATTTCCTCGCCGCCCTGGGCGCCTTCGCCGTGGCCGTGCCCCTGCTGCGCTGGCTCTCCCGGCCCCTGCTGCTGTCCCATTTCTACCCGGATTTCTACCGGGCCCGGGGCCGCTCCAGCCGCCGCCTGCACCTGGCCTTCGACCTGGTGGTGGCCGGCGTCCTGGCCCTGGCCACCACCAGCGTTGGCGTCATGGCCGCCTTCGCCCTGGTCTTCATTCCCCCCCTGGCCGCCGCCCCCTGGGCCCGCAGCTGGCGGGCCGCCCTGTGGCTGGGCGCCCTCCTGGGCGGTCTGGCCCACCTGCTGGCCTTCGCCCTGGCCCTGGTCCTGGATCAACCCTTCGGCCCGGTGCTGGCCCTGCTGCTGGTTCTCCTGGGGGCCGCCAGCGCCCTGCTGGCGCGGGGCTTTCCCCGGATTGCGGCATGACGGCGTAGTGTGATAAAAGTCATAAGCTAGTCGTTATATACTGCTGCGGCGTTTTGCTGCCCACTGAAAGCAGGCCATGATTTTCTCGCTGTTCAAGAAGAGTCGCGAAGACAACAAGGTTCCCGAAGCCCGCATGGTCAAGGTACCGGCGCCGACCCCGGCCGCCGCGCCCCAGCCCGCCGGGGCTCCTGCCGCGCCCGCCGCCGCGCCCCTCGAAACTCCCTCCAAGGCCGCCCCGGCCGTGGATTCCATGTCCCTGGACTTCACCGGCTTCTCCCTCGGCGACCTGGAGTCCGGCGGCATCGAGCTGGATAACGAAAGCGATCCCCTGGAAGCCGTGGTGGAACAGGCCGCCGTGCTCTACGCCAACGGCCAGGAAGGTGTCGCCAAGGCCACCCTGGAAGACGCGGTGGGCCGCTACCGTTCCGGCCCCACGGCCATCCGCCTGTGGATGATGCTGTTCGATTTCTACCAGCTGCACGGCGACAAGGCCGCCTTCGAAAACCTGGAACTGGATTTCGCCCGCATTTTCGAGCGCTCCCCGCCGGCCTGGTGCGATACCAAGAAGGCCGAGGCGGTGGTGGCCGGCGGCACGCCCACCACTCTCTTCAAGGGCGCCATGGAAGGCAGCAACCACGCCGCCTTCGGCATCCTGGCCGACGCCCTGGAGAAAAACCAGAAGCAGCGCCTGGACCTGTCCAAGGTGCAGCAGCTGGACGATGCCGGGGCCGAGCGCTTCCTCAAGCTGTTGCAGCAGTCGGCCAAGCGCAAGCAGGTGCTGGAACTGGCCGGCATCGAGGCCCTGGAAGGCCTGCTGGCCGCTGCCGCGGTCACCGGCAAGGCCGAGAATCCCCAGTGCTGGCTGCTGCAGCTGGAGCTGCTGCAACGGGCTGGCCGCCAGGAACAGTTCGAGGAGCGGGCGGTGGATTACGCCGTCACCTTCGAAGTGTCGCCTCCCTCCTGGGACCCGGCCCGGGTCCAGGCCACCCCGGTGGCCGCCGCCCAGTGTCCGGACTGTACGGACGGCAGCGAGGGCGACGAGGCCTACCGTCTCAGCGGCGAACTGAAAAACGCCCGCTTCAACGACCTCAAGGATTTCGCCGAAAGCCGGGACCCGGTGGTCCTGGATTTCACCGCCGTGGTGCGCATCGACTTCGTCAGCGCCGGCGCCCTGGTGAATATGCTGACCCCCTGCAAATCCGCCGGCAAGGCGGTCATCATCCGCAACACCAACCGCCTGGTGTTCGAGCTGCTGGCGGTGGTGGGGGTCAATGCGGTGGCCCGCATCGAGCCGGCCCGCAAGTGAATTGGCAGCCTGCCGCCCCGCCGTGGCGCGGGCGGCAGCGCATTTCCCCTTCTTTCCCGAACTGAAGAAACCGCATGGAACAGTATCACGGCACCACCATCCTCTCGGTGCGCCGCGGCGCCTCCGTCGCCATGGGCGGCGACGGCCAGGTGACCCTGGGCAACATCGTCGTCAAGGCCACGGCGCGCAAGGTGCGCCGCCTCTACAACGACCGCATCCTGGCCGGCTTTGCCGGCGGCACCGCCGACGCCTTCACCCTCTTCGAGCGCTTCGAGGCCAAGCTGGAAAAGCACCAGGGCAACCTGGTCCGCTCCGCCGTGGAACTGGCCAAGGACTGGCGCAGCGACCGGGCCCTGCGCCGGCTGGAGGCCATGCTCTCCGTCGCCGACCGGGAGTCCTCCCTCATCATCACCGGCAACGGCGACGTGCTGGAACCGGAGTACGGCATCGTCGCCATCGGTTCCGGCGGCGCCTACGCCCAGTCTGCCGCCCGGGCCCTGATCGAGAACACCGATCTGGCCCCCGGCGAGGTGGTGCGCAAGTCCCTGGAGATCGCCGGCGACCTGTGCATCTACACCAACCGCAATTTCACCATCGAGACCCTGGAGTAAGGACGCCATGACTCAGATGACTCCCCAGGAAATCGTGCACGAGCTGGACAAGCACATCGTCGGTCAGGCCCAGGCCAAGAAGGCCGTGGCCATCGCCCTGCGCAACCGCTGGCGCCGCTCCCAGGTGGAAGAGGGCCTGCGCCACGAGATCACGCCGAAGAACATCCTCATGATCGGCCCCACCGGCGTCGGCAAGACCGAGATCGCCCGCCGCCTGGCGCGCCTGGCCAACGCCCCCTTCATCAAGATCGAGGCCACCAAGTTCACCGAGGTGGGCTATGTGGGCCGGGACGTGGACACCATCATCCGCGACCTCATGGAGACCGCCATCAAGGGCCAGCGCGAGCAGGCCATGAAGCGGGTGCGGGCCCGGGCCGAAGACGCGGCCGAGGACCGGGTCCTCGACGCCCTGCTGCCTCCCGCCCGGGGTGCCGGCTTCTTCAACGAGAACCAGGGCAGCAGCGAGGATTCCACCACCCGCCAGAAATTCCGCAAGAAGCTGCGGGAGGGCGAGCTGGACGACAAGGAAATCGACATCGAGGTGGCGGCCCCCGGCATGCAGGCGGAGATTTTCGCGCCGCCGGGCATGGAGGAGCTGACCAGCCAGATCCAGGGCATGTTCCAGAGCATGGGCACGGCCCGCAAGAAGTCGCGCAAGCTGAAGATTCCCGAAGCCATGAAGCTGCTGGTGGAGGAAGAGGCGGCCAAGCTGGTCAATGACGAGGAAGTGAAGCTGGAAGCCCTGAAGAACGTGGAGCAGAACGGCATCGTCTTCCTCGACGAGATCGACAAGATCGCCTCCCGCTCCGACGCCCACGGCGCCGACGTCTCCCGCCAGGGCGTGCAGCGGGACCTCTTGCCCCTGGTGGAAGGCACCACCGTGTCCACCAAGTACGGCATGGTCAAGACCGACCACATCCTCTTCATCGCCAGCGGTGCCTTCCACCTGGCCAAGCCGTCGGACCTGATCCCCGAGCTGCAGGGCCGCCTGCCCATCCGGGTGGAGCTGGATTCCCTCTCCGTCTCCGATTTCGAGCAGATCCTGACCCAGACCGACGCCTGCCTGACGCGCCAGTACCAGGCCCTGCTCGGTACCGAGGGCCTCAAGCTGGAATTCACCGCCGACGGCATCAAGCGCCTGGCGGAGATCGCCTACTCGGTCAATGAAAAGACCGAGAACATCGGCGCCCGCCGCCTGTACACGGTCATGGAAAAGCTGCTGGAGGAAGTCTCCTTCACCGCCGGCAAGTCCGGCGCCGAGACCCTCACCGTGGACGGCGCCTACGTGGATGCCCGCCTGGGCGAACTGTCCCGGGACGAGGACCTCTCCCGCTACGTGCTGTAAGAAGCGGGGCGGCGGCAGGCCGCCCCGACGCCCCCCCCACCTAGGGGCAACCCTGATGGCCGCCCCGCCCGGGCCGCCGTTACACTCTCCCGGAACCCCGCCCTGGAGCCGGCATGCTGCTGCGCATCGTCGCCATCGTCTTTCCCCTCTTCGCCATCGTCTTCTTCGGCTGGCTCTACGGCCGCAAGAAGCAGCCGGACATGGCCTTCGCCAACCAGCTCAACATGGAAGTGTTCGTGCCGGCCCTGGTCTTCGCCGCCATGGCCGACAAATCCTTCGACCTGGCCGCCAACTGGGGTTTGGCCGTAGGCGCCGTGGTGGGCGTGGTCGGCTCCGGCCTTGCCGGCTGGGGCCTGGCCCGTCTGCTGGGCAGCGCTCCCAAGACCTTCGTGCCGCCCATGATGTTCAACAACTGCGGCAACCTGGGTTTGCCCCTGGCGGTGCTGGCCTTCGGCGACGGAGCCCTGGCTCCCATGGTGGTGCTGTTCATGGTCTCCAACCTGCTGCACTTCTCCTTCGGCGCCTGGCTGCTCGACCACCACACCCGCCTGACCAACCTGTGGCGCATTCCCGTGGTGCTGGCCAGTCTGGTCGGCCTGGCGGTGAGCCTGCTGCACATTCCCATCTGGCCGCCCCTGAAGCTGGCTATCAAGATGCTGGGCGACGTCTCCATTCCCCTGCTGCTCTTTTCCCTCGGCGTGCGCCTAGCCGGCTCCAGCCTGTCGGCGGTGCGGGTCGGTCTGTGGGGCGCCCTGGCCCGGCCCCTGGTGGGCCTGCTGCTGGCCTACGCCACCGCCCTGGCCTTAGGCCTGGAAGGGCAGCAGAAAGCCCTGCTGGTGATCTTCGGCGCCCTGCCGCCGGCCGTGCTCAACTACGTCTTCGCCGAACGCTATCGCCAGGAGCCGGATCAGGTGGCCTCCATCGTCCTGCTCGGCAACCTGGCCGCCCTCCTGTTCCTGCCCCTGGCCCTGGCCCTGGTGTTGCCCTAGTCCGTCGAGTCCGGATGCGGCCTACCGGGCCGGCAGGTTTTCGGGCCAGGGCAGGGGGCCACTTCCCCTGTCCGAAAACCTACAAATGTCGCATTCCTCTCCCCCCGCTGCGGGCCCTGTATGAAATCCGCAACCACATGATTTAAATAGCTTGTTTTAAAAAATCCGGCCCTGGCACCCTTATTGCTGATACCCAGGCAAGAGGCCATGCCATGACAACCATCACCATCAACGACACCACCCTGCGCGACGGCGAACAGACCGCCGGGGTGGCGTTCACCGCCGCGGAGAAACTGGCCATTGCCCAGGCCCTGGCGGCGGCCGGGGTGCCGGAGATGGAGGTGGGCATTCCCGCCATGGGCGAGCAGGAGCAGGAAGTGATCCGGGCCATCGCCGGCCTCGGGCTGTCCACCCGGCTCATGGTGTGGGGCCGCATGTGCGCCGCCGACCTGGAAGTGACGCGGCGCTGCAATGCCCACATCGTCAATCTCTCCATTCCCGTTTCCGACCAGCAGATCCGCCACAAGCTGAACAAGGACCACCGCTGGGTGCTCGATTCCATCCGCCGCTTCGTGCCCGAGGCCCGGGCGGCGGGGCTGGAGGTGTGCGTCGGCGGTGAGGATTCCTCCCGGGCCGACCTGGACTTCCTGCACCGGGTCATGGAGGCGGCCCAGGCCGCCGGCGCCCGCCGTTTCCGCTTTGCCGACACCCTGGGGGTGCTGGACCCCTTCATCACCCACCAGCGCATCGCCGCCCTGCGGGCCCGCAGCGACCTGGAAATCGAAATCCACGCCCATGACGACCTGGGCCTGGCCACCGCCAACACTCTGGCCGCGGTGACCGCCGGCGCCACCCACATCAACACCACGGTGAACGGTCTTGGCGAGCGGGCCGGCAATGCGCCCCTGGAAGAGTCGGTGATCGCCCTCCGGCATCTCTACGACATCGACAGCGGCGTCGATCCCCTGCAGCTGCCGGCCATCTCCGATCTGGTGGCCAAGGCTTCGGGGCGGCCGGTGGCGGTGAACAAGAGCATCGTCGGCGCCAACGTGTTCACCCACGAGGCCGGCATTCATGTGGATGGGCTGGCCAAGAACCCGGCCAACTACCAGGCCTTCGATCCGGCGGAAGTGGGCAAGGGCCACCGCATCGTGCTGGGCAAGCACTCCGGCTCCACCGCCGTGATCCACGCCTACAAGGACTTAGGGATAGACATCGACGAGGGCATGGCCCGCCGCATCCTCTCCCGGGTGCGCAGCTACGCCATGGCCTTCAAGCGCCCGCCGGGCTTTCGCGAACTGATGAGTTACTACCTGGAAGGGATGCAGGGGAGCGGCCGTCCGGCCCCCCGGCTGCATGTCGTCTGAACAAGGAGAAGCCTATGGAAACCCTGATGGACGAACTGCAGCAGCTCTCCACCGCCGAGGAATTCCTCGACTACTTCGGCCTGGAATACGACCCGGCCGTGGTCAGCGTCTCGCGCCTGCACATCCTCAAGCGCTTCAACCAGTACCTGGCCCGGGAAGGCGGACTGGCGGGCCTCAACGAGGGCCTGAGCCGCATCAAGTGCCGGGAGCTGCTGGCCCGGGCCTATACCGATTTCGTTCATTCCTCCGGGATCGAGCAGAAGGTTTTCAAAGTGTTTCAACAGGGCGTGCAGCGGGTATCCGTGGATAGCCTGCGCCGCTCCCTAGGAGAGGCAAGCCATGCATAGCGTCGTCTGTATCAAGCAGGTGCCGGACTCGGCCCAGATCCGGGTGCATCCGGTGACCAACACCATCATGCGCCAGGGGGTGCCGGCCATCATCAACCCCTACGACCTGTTCGCCCTGGAAGAGGCCCTGCGCCTCAAGGACAGGTTCGGCGGCACCGTCACCGTGGTCACCATGGGCCCGCCCATGGCCGAGGCGGCCCTGCGCAAGTGCCTTTCCTACGGCGCCGACGACGCCATCCTGGTGTCCGACCGGGCCTTCGCCGGTTCCGACACCCTGGCCACCTCCTACGCCCTGGCCACGACCATCAAGAAGATCATGGGCAACATGCCGGTGGACCTGATCTTCACCGGCAAGCAGACCATCGACGGCGACACCGCCCAGGTGGGCCCCGGCATAGCCAAGCGCCTCGACTACCAGCTGCTGACCTACGTCTCCAAGATCGTGGACCTGGACCTGGATAAGAAGGAAATCACCGTGGAGCGCCGGGCCGAGGGCGGCGTGCAGCTCCTGAAGACCGCCACCCCCTGCCTGATCACCATGTTGGAGGGGACCAACGAGATGCGCTTCGGCGACCTGGACGACCTGTTCCGCGCCGCCCGCTACGACCTCAAGGTGTGGAACCGGGAAGCCGCCGGCATCGACGATGCCGAGATGATCGGTCTCAAGGGCAGCCCCACCGTGGTGAGCAAGGTCTTCGCCCCCCGCCCCCGCAGCCAGCGTGCCGAGATGGTGGAGACGGTGGACAACGATCCGAAGAACCTGGCCGTGACCCTCCTGGCCAAGGTGTTCACCCAGCACCCCAAGCTGGAAAAGGAAATCGCCAAGCGGGCGGGTTAATCAGGGAAGAGGACAACAGCCATGAGCGAACAACCGAAAAAGCCGGCGAAGAAAAAGGTCGAACTGGACCCCCGCTTCGTCAATTACAAGCACGTCTGGGTGGTCGTCGAGAGCGAGCGCGGCGAAGTGCATCCGGTCTCCTGGGAACTGCTGGGCGAGGGCCGCAAGCTGGCCGACGCCCTCGGCGTGCAGCTGTGCGGCGTGGTCATGTGCGGCCCCGGCGAACGCGGTGCCGGCATCTGCGGCGAGGCCTTCACCTACGGCGCCGACAAGTGCTACCTGATGCAGGACGAGGTGCTGAAGGACTACCGCAACGAGCCCTACACCAAGGCCCTGACCGACCTGGTGAACACCTACCAGCCGGAAATCCTCATGCTCGGCGCCTCCACCCTGGGCCGGGACCTGGCCGGCTCGGTGGCCACCACCCTGGGCACCGGCCTGGTGGCCGACTGTACCGAACTGGTGATCGAGACCGAGACCCGCAACCTGGCCTCCACCCGCCCCACCTTCGGCGGCTCCCTGCTCTGCACCATCATGACCCAGCGCCACCGGCCCCAGATGGCCACCGTGCGCCCGCGGGTGATGGCCATGCCGGAAGCCGACGGCAGCCGCAGCGGCGAGATCGTCACCGTGCCCTTCTCCATGATCGAAACCTCCATCGTCACCAAGGTGCTGGAGTTCATCGCCGACGACACCCGGGACAAGCCCAACCTGCCCTTCGCCGACATCATCGTCTCCGGCGGCCGGGGCCTGAAGAAGCCGGAGAACTTCCAGCTGGTGTGGGACCTGGCCAAGGTCCTGGGGGCCGAGGTGGGCGCCTCCCGTCCGGTGGTGCAGGCCGGCTGGGCCGAGCTGGACCGCCAGGTGGGCCAGTCCGGCAAGACGGTGCGGCCCAAGCTGTACATCGCCGCCGGCATCTCCGGCGCCATCCAGCACCGGGTGGGCATGGACGGGGCCGACGTCATCATCGCCATCAACACCGATGCCAACGCCCCCATTTTCGACTTCGCCCACTACGGCATCGTCGGCAACGCCATGACCATCCTCCCGGCGCTGACCGAAGCCTTCAAGGCCCACCTGGCGCAAGCCAAAAAAGCCGGCTAACAGGAGAACACCATGGCTGAAAAATTTGACGTGATCGTGGTCGGCGCCGGCATGGCCGGCAACGCCGCCGCCTACACCCTGGCCAAGGGCGGTCTGAAAGTGCTGCAGATCGAGCGGGGCGAAACCCCGGGCTCGAAGAACGTGCAGGGCGCCATCCTCTACTCGGACGCCATCGAGAAGATCATTCCCGACTTCCGCGACGACGCCCCCCTGGAGCGCCACCTCATCGAGCAGCGGGTGTGGATCCTGGACGACAACTCCTACGTCGGCACCAACTACCGCTCCGAGGACTTCAACAAGCCGCCCTACAACCGCTACACCATCATCCGCGCCCACTTCGACCAGTGGTTCAGCAAGAAGGCGCGGGAGGTCGGCGCCCTCACCATCTGCGAGACCACCGTCACCGAACTGCTGCTGGACGGCAAGAAGGTGGTGGGGGTGATGACCGACCGCAAGGGCGGCGAAATCTACGCCGACGCGGTGATCCTGGCTGACGGGGTGAATTCCCGCCTGGCCACCAAGGCCGGCTTCCATCCCGAGATCAAGCCCAAGGACGTGGCCCTGGCGGTGAAGGAAATCCACTTCCTGCCCCAGGAGACCATCGAGGCCCGCTTCAACATCGGCGAGGAAGAGGGCGTGGTCATCGAAATGGCCGGCACCATCTCCGAAGGCATGATGGGCACCGCCTTCCTCTACACCAACAAGGAATCCATCACCTTAGGGATTGGCTGCATGCTGTCGGACTTCAAGAAGCAGAAGACCACGCCCTACGAGCTGCTGGACAAGATGAAGAAGCATCCTTCCATCGCGCCCCTGATCGAAGGCGGCGAGATGAAGGAATACGCCGCCCACCTGATCCCCGAAGGCGGCTACAACGCCGTGCCCCAGGTCTATGGCGACGGCTGGCTGATCGCCGGCGATGCCGGCATGTTCGTGAACGGCATCCACCGCGAAGGCTCCAACCTGGCCATGACCACCGGCATGCTGGCGGCCCAGACCCTGGTGGAGCTGAAGCAGGCGGGCAAGGCCTTCACCGCCCCCAACCTTTCCAAGTACAAGGCCAAGCTGGACGACAGCTTCGTCATGAAGGACCTGAAGAAGTACCGCCGCATGCCGGACATCTTCCACAAGAACAACCAGTTCTTCACCACCTACCCGACCCTGCTGTCGAAGGCGGCCCAGACCATCATCCGGGTGGACGGGGTGGACAAGAAGACCAAGGAAAAGGAGATCAAGAAGAGCTTCATCGCCTCCCGCTCCGTCTTTGGCCTGATCGGTGACGCCTTCAAGTTCTGGCGCGCCATGGAATAACCCGGAGGACATGACCATGTTGAAAGTCGAAGAGAAACTGTTCCAGGACCGCTACCGGGTCGATTCGGGCCGTCCCCACATCCAGATCAAGAACCCGGAGCTGTGCACCCACAAGTGCGCCGAGCAGCAATGCACGGTGTGCTGTCCCGCCGGCTGCTATACCCAGGAGGGCAACGGCAAGGTGGTGCTGATCTCCGACGGTTGTCTGGAGTGCGGCACCTGCCGCATCATCTGCGACGAACACCGCAACCTGGAATGGGAATGGCCCCGGGGCGGTTTCGGCATCCTCTTCAAGTTTGGTTGAGGGCTGTTAGAACCTTTGCCACAGAGGGCACAGAGAACACAGAGTTACGTCAAAACTGACTGGCCTCCAGGTCAATAAGGACGCCACTCTTCAGCATGGCATGGCCAGGACCGGCATCCATGCCGGCTTTCCGGGCGGGTGCTTGCTGCAACCTTCTCCGCCTGAAAGTGGAAAGGAAAAACTCTGTGATCTCTGCGCCCTCTGTGGCTAAAAAAGAAAGCGCAAAAATGGAAGACATTCATCTGTTCCTCGCCCACGCCATCACCCTGGAGCGGGATTCCGCCCGGCGCTACGAGGAGCTGGCCGAGGGCATGAAAACCCTGGGCGATCCGGAAGTGGCCGCCTTCTTCGAGCAGATGGCCCACTACTCCCGCCTGCATCTGGCCGAGGCCACGGAGCGGGGCGGCTTCCGCCATCCGCCCAAGCTGGAGGCCCACGAGTACCAGTGGCCCGACGGCACCAGCCCGGAGACCGCCGCCTGGGCCGGGGTGGATGCCTTCATGGACGTGCCCTCCGCCCTGGCCCTGGCCCTTGACGGGGAGCAGCGCAGCTACGCCTTCTACGCCGGCATCGCCGCCACCACCCGCAATCCCCGGGTCAAGCTGATGGCCGAGGAATTCGCCGCCGAAGAAGGCGAGCACGTGGCCGAGCTGGAAAAACGCATCGCCAAACTTCCCGCCTGAGGAGGCGCCATGAAACCCAAGAAGCACGTTTTCGTCTGTACCCAGGGCCGGCCCCCCGGCCATCCCCGGGGCAGCTGCATGCAGAGCGGCGGCCAGGCGGTGATGCAGGCCTTCCTCAACGAGCTGGGCAGCCGCAACGCCTTCGACCGCTTTGCCGTCACCGCCTGCGGCTGTCTCGGCCCCTGCGACGGCGGCCCCCACGTCCTGGTCTATCCGGACGGGGTACTGTACCAGCACGTGCAGCCCGGCGACGCCGGGGAAATCTTCGACCAGCATCTGGAATTCGACGAGCCCCTGGAACGGCTGCGGGCTCCCGCCGGAGTATGGGACTAGATCTGGAAGGCGGCGACCCGGCCGGCGGCGAAAGCATCCCCGGCTACTGCGGCGACCTCCCCACCGCCACCGCGGCCCTGTTGCAGGAAGCCGCCGCCTGCGACGACGAACGGCGGGCCGAGTTCCTCATCCTCAGGGCCCATCACCAGTCCCCCTTCCACTTCGCCGTGTACCTGGCCCTGTACAAGTTCCACTTCTACCGCCAGCACTTCGAGGCGGCGGAACAGTGGATGCGGGCCGGCCTGGCGGCCAGCGCCCAGGCAGCCGGCTTTCCCCTGGATGCGCCGGCCCCGGCCCGCTTCGCCGAGCCCCTGGCGGCGGCGCCCCGCTTCTATCTTTTCTCCCTCAAGGCCCTGGCCTTCACCCTGCTGCGCCAGCAGCGCCCGGAGGAAGCCCGGGCCTACCTGGACCAGCTGCAGCGCCTGGACCCGGAGGACCGCATCGGCGCCGGCCCGGTCCGGGCGGTGGCCGCGGCGACGGCGTAAAGGGCGGCCCGGCGCGTCCATGGTTCCTGCTCCGGCCAGCCAGGCGCCGCCCCGGGCGGCCTGCCCCGAACTGCACCTGCCGCCGCCCCTGCCCGGCATCGTCGCCGCCGTCGGCGAGGACGAGCTGCGCTGGCTCTGCCTGCGCCTGGCGGAAGCCCTCCAGGCCGGGCCCCTGGCGGCGGTGTGGCAGCTGGAGGTGGATGAGTTCTCCGACCTCGCCGGCGAACTGGCCGAGCTGGTGGTGCACGGCCTGGCCGGTCGCCAGCGGCAGCGGGCGGTGATCGCCTGGGTCCGCCTGTGGGGCCGCCACGGCCCCCTGGAGCTGGACGAAGGGCAGCGCCAGTCCTGGCTCGGGCTGTGGTCCGGGCAGTTGCAGCGGGTGCCCCTGCCGGCCTACCTGGCCCGTCCCCTGGAACGCTGGATGGAGGCCCTGACGGCCCAGTGGGTGCAGCCCGGTGCCGCCACGGTGCTGGCCTTTCCCCGGGCATCCCCCGGGTAGCGCCCGTGGTTTTCCCCGGGCTGTAATTTGCCCCCGTTTCCCCTAGACTGGCCTCAAAAACCACTCCCGGGGAAGACGTCGTATGGCCATCAAGGAAAGCTGGCGCTGGATCGCCCTGGTGCTGCTGCTGGTATGCGGCATCGACCTGCGCCTGTACTTCCTGGCCCAGGACGAACGGCAGGCAACCCTGGCCCGGGCCCACGCCACCCTGCACACCAGCGCCAAGGTGCTGCTGGGCCGCATGGACCAGTTGCTCGATACCTACGACCGCACCTTGTCCGGCATCGGCGAGGCCATCGGCGCCCACGGCGGCCTCTCCCGCCGGCCCGATCTCTACCTGCACCGTCTGCTGCTGCGTCGCCACGCCATCACCCCGGGCCTCAACTGGCTGATGCTGGCCGGGACCGACGGCCGCATCGCCGAACTGTCGGACCGCTTCCCCGCCAGCGACGTGGACGACGTCTCCCAATGGCCGTTCTACCAGCTCCCCCTGCGTCATTGGGAGATGGGCCTCTATATCGGCCCGGCCCAGCGCTCGCCCCATTCCGACGAGCCCTTCGTCCCCGTCAGCCGCCGCGTCGAGAACGACGGCGAACGCCTCCTCGGCGTGGTGGCCGGCGGCATCAACCCGGAGCAGCTGCGCCGCCTGCTGGAAGACGAGGACCTGCCCCCCGGCTTCGCCCTGCACCTGCTGCTGGAAGACGGCCGGGCCCTGGCCTGCCTGCCCCTGGGGCCCGACTGCCTGGAACGCAACTGGCTGGCCGACCCGGGGCTGGCCCGCGCCATCCTGGCGGCACCCCACGGCCCCTTCGACAACGGCCGGGTCATCGGCGACGTGGTGGGGCCCGGCGCCTTTGCCCGCTCCGAGCGCTACCCGGTGCTGGTGGTGGCCACCGCCGACGAGGCCCGGGTGCTGGCGCCGTGGCGGGACAGTCTGCCCAGCTACTGGGTCATCGCCCTGGGCAGCAACATCGGCCTGGCGGCCCTGGCCTACTTCGCCTATCACCAGCTGCTGCGTCGCCGCCGCGCCCTGGAGGCCCTGCGGGAAGCCAACCAGGGCCTGGAGGCCCGGGTGGCCCAGCGCACCGCGGAACTGCGCCAGCGTGAGGCCCAGGCCCGCACCTTCATGGACACCGCCATGGACGCGGTGGTCGTCCTCGACCAGGAACGGCGGGTGCTGGAATTCAACCGGGCGGCGGAGCGGCTCTTCGGTTTCCGCGCCGAGGAACTGCTGGGCCGCAGCGTGGAGGAGTTCATGCCGGAGCAGACGGTGCCGATCCACCGCGCCCTGCTGGCGGAAGCGGCCGCCGGCCATGCCGCCGATGGGGCCGGCCACGGCCGCGAGATGCTGGCCCGCGCCGCCGACGGCCGCGAATTCCCGGTGGAAGTGAGCATCGGCAGCACGGAACTGGCGGGGGGGCGGGTTTTCGTCGGCATCCTGCGCGACATCAGCGAACGCAAGGCGGTGGAAGAGGAGCTGCAGCGCCTGGCCACCACCGACGGCCTCACCGGCATTCTCAACCGCCGCGCCTTCACCGCCGAGGCCGAGCGCCTGGTGGCCCTGGCCCGGCGCCACGATCACCCCCTGGCCCTGTTCATCCTCGATGCGGACAAGTTCAAGAACATCAACGACAGCCACGGCCACCCGGTGGGCGACCAGGTGCTCCAGGCCCTGGTCCGTGCCATCGGCGGCGGCCTGCGCCAGAGCGACGTCTTCGGCCGCCTGGGAGGCGAGGAATTCGGCCTGCTGCTGCCGCAGACGCCGCCGGCCGGGGCCCACCAGCTGGGCCAGCGCCTGTTGCAGGCGGTGCGCCAGGTGCGGCTGCCCCTGGCCCAGGGCGAACTGTCCTTCAGCGTCAGCATCGGAGCCTCCCTCCTGGCCGGTCCGGGGGACGACCTGGAGGCCATGATGCACCGGGCCGATGCCGCCCTCTATGCCGCCAAGGCCGGCGGCCGGGACCGGCTGGCCTGGGAAGGCTGGCAGCCCCCCGCCGCCTGAGCGCACTGGCCTGGGGCGCCGGGTCCTCCGGACGACCCAAGGCGGGGCCCGGCCCCCGGTCCCGGGGCGCCCCCATTCCCGCCATTGCCGGGAAATTCCCCTAAGTCCTTGTCCGGCATGGGCTTTGCTAACCGTTATATATTCGAAAAATAACGAAGGAAAGCCGCCATGAACGACCAGCCCATTAGCGAGATTGCCGATCAACTCAGCCCCGACCGGGTCGCGCCCCTGCGCCTGTACCCGGTGGCGGGCATTCCCGGTCCCTTTGCCGTGGCCGCCGGCCACGACCGTCTGGCCTGGCTGGAGCGGGCCGCCGTGGCCGACGCCCTGGCGGTGGGCGCCGAGGCCGCCGGGGAGGCCCGCCGCGCCGCCGAGGAGCTGAACAATCTGGCCGGCGAACGCCTGGCCGAATGGGAGGCGGAGGATGGTGGCGAAGGCAGCAGCGGCCGCCTGCGCCTGACGCCCCGGGGCCGGCGTCTGGCCATGGTGTTGGTGGCCCTGGCGGAAGAGCGGCAACTGCTGCGCCAGCGTTGCGGCGGCCACTTCGATGCGGACCTGCAGCTGCTGGAACGGGTGGCGGTGCGCACCAGCGCCCGCAACCAGTTCTGCGGCCGGGTGCAGGCGGTGGAGCGGGGCCCCCTGCTCGACCAGGTGCTGCTGGCCTTGCCCGGCGGGCGCCTGCTGCGGGCCAGCGTCACCCCGGAGAGCACCCGCTGCCTGGGCCTGGCCCCGGGCCTGGAACTGGTGGCCCTGGTCAAGGCCTCGGCCACCCTGGTGCTGGGCAGCGGCGAAGGCAGCGACTACGCCGACTACAACCGCCTCGGCGGCATCGTCCAGCGCATCCAGGAAAGCGGCGAACGGCGGGAGATTGTGGTGGACCTGGGCCACGGCCTCACCGGCGTCGCCAACGCCGGCGCCGACCTGGCCGAACCCTTCGCCCCGGGCCAGCCGGCCTGGATCGCCTTCCGTCCCTCGGCCGTGCTGCTGGGTCTCGTCAGCTAGACCGGCACCAGGCTCACCGCCACGTCCCGGGGCGGGGCGCTGTAGGGCCAGGAGGAGACCAGCAGGCTGGCGCCGCTGGCGGCGTAGGTCGCCGCGTTGCCGGGGTGGATGCCGCCGGCGGCGGCGAGGATGGGGCGGAGCTCGTGGCTGGCCAGCAGGTCGCGGCAGGCGACGACGGCGGCAGGGCTGAATTTCTCCAACTGCAGGATTTCGGCGCCGGCCCGGGCCCAGACCAGGGCCTCTTCGGCGCTATGCACTTCCACTGCCAGCTTGTGTTCCGGCAGGGCGTCATGGAGCCGGGCCACGGTGGCGGCGGGGGGCTCGGCGAGAAAGCGGCGGTGCTCGGCGAAGAGCAGTAGGGACTCGGAAAGGCCCAGGCGGTGCATGACGGCGCCGCCGCAGCGCATCGCCTTCACCGCCAGGGCTTTGTTGCCCGGCGGCGTCTTGCGCGTGCAGGCCACCGGCAGGGGCGCCGCCGCGGCCACCAATTCGGCGGCGGCGCTGGCCAGGCCGCTGCTCCATTCCAGCAGCACCTGGGCGCTTTTCCAGGCCCGGTGCAGGGCGGCGGCACTGCCTGCGGCTTCCAGGATGGGGGCGTCGGCGGCCAGGGCGTCGCCGCTGGCCGCCAGGGGGCGTGCCGCGCAGCCGGCCAGGGTCAGCAGGCGGACCGCCTCCTCGACACCGCACAGGGTCATGGGCTGGCGGGCCCGGCAGTCGAGGCGGCCGGCCTGGGGGCCGATGCCCAGGGCGGCGGTGGTGAGGTCGCCGTGGGGTACGTCGTCGGCCAGCAGCCGGGTCAGGTCGGCGTCGCCGAGGACACAGTCGGTGTCGACCGCAGGCGTGGCGGAGGGGGGATGAGGATGGGAAAGAGGAGCGGCGGCAACCATGGCGGGCTTTCGTCGTTGGCGCCGCGCCGGGGGCGCGGCTAGTGGCGGGAGGTGAGCAGGTCCTTCAGCTTGCACAGGATCAGGGTCGGGTCGAAACGTGTGTCGGGCAGCACCTCGCCGGCCAGCACCCGGGCCAGGGCCGCCGCCGGGTCGGTCTCGCCGGTGAGCAGCACCTGGGCGCCGCGCTTGGCCATGTGACGGATGAAGCCGTCGCCGGCGCTGGCGGCGATGACCACTTCCACCCCGTCCAGGGGATGGGGGCCGTTGTCGTCGAAGTGGTGGATGACCTGCTCCTTGGCCAGCTCGATGCGTTCCCCGGCGGGCAGGGGGGCGCCCGGCCGGCAGTCGTAGAGCAGCCACTGGCGGGCCTGGCCGGCATGGCTGGAGACGGTGGCGAAATCCTTGGCGGCGATGGCGATTTTCATGGTGTCGGAAGTCCTACAAAGGGAGGCGGATGGCTCTTCAGAGCGAATTCCGTACCGCTTCGCCTTCCTTGCAAGGGGTGGCCTGGGAGGCAAGAGGGGCGGCTATCCCGGCGATGCCGTGCCGAAGAGTGGCGTCCCGCTTGCCGTTGCGGGCAGCGCCTGCAGAAAACCCGAGTCGCGGCCTGGCGGTCGCCTTCGCCAGCCGTGCAGCCCTCAGGCCAGCAGGGCCACGGCCTTGATCTGGGCCCACACGCTTTTCCCCGGCTGCAGTTGCAGCTGGTCCCGGGAGCGGCGGGTGATGCGGGCCAGCAGGGGCGTGCCGCCGGCTTCCAGACGCACCAGGACGTGGGCCGGGGTGTCGGCGTCGGCGATGGCGGCCACCGTGGCCGGCACCCGGTTGAGGATGGAGCTGTCGTCCCGTTCCGAGAGGGAGAGGCTGACGTCCCGGGCCCGCACCTGGAAGCGCAGGCGCTTGCCCGGGCTTTCCGGGCCGTGGGCCACCTGCACCCGGCCGCCGGGGAAATCCAGGGCCAGCAGGTGGTAGGCGGCATCGTGGCCGGCCACGAGACCTTCCACCACCACCCCGGCGTCGTCGCTCACTGCCGTGGGCAGGTCGAGACGGGCCAGGGTTTCCGCCAGGGGGCCGCTGGCCGCCACCTGGCCGTTGTCCAGCAGCACCAGGTGGTCCGCCAGGCGGGCCACTTCGTCGGGGGAATGGGTGACGTAGAGCACCGGGATGTCCAGCTCCTCCCGCAGGCGGGTGAGGTAGGGCAGGATCTCGGCCTTGCGCTTGCCGTCCAGGGCGGCCAGGGGCTCGTCCATGAGCAGCAGCCGGGGCGAGGCCAGCAGGGCCCGGGCGATGGCCACCCGCTGCCGCTCGCCGCCGGAGAGCTTGTCCGGGCGGCGGGCCAGGAGGTGGCCGATGCCCAGCAGTTCCACCGCCTGGGCCAGGTCCACCCGCCGTTCGGCGGCGGCCAGGCGCTTGCGGCCGAAATCCAGGTTGGCCTCGACGCTGAGGTGGGGAAAGAGGCTGGCCTCCTGGAAAACATAGCCCAGGGGGCGACGATGGGTGGGCAGGAAGCGCTCGCCGTCCTGCCACACCTCGCCGTTCACCTCCAGGTAGGCGCCGGGGTGGCGCTCCAGGCCGGCGATGGCCCGCAGCAGGGTGGTCTTGCCCGAGCCGGAGTGGCCGAACAGGGCGGTGACGCCCCGGCCCGGCAGGGTCAGGTCCGCCGCCAGGGAAAATTCCCCGTAGACGATGTGAAAGCGGGCGCGGATGGCCTGATCGTCGTTGCGCATTTCAGTAGCCATGGCGGCTCCTTGCCTTGCTGCCGTAGAGGGCCAGCAGCACCAGGAAGCTGAAGACCAGCATGCCGCCGGCCAGCCAGTGGGCCTGGGTGTATTCCAGAGCCTCCACGTGGTCGTAGATCTGCACCGAGACCACCCGGGTCTTCTCCGGGATGTTGCCGCCGATCATCAGTACCACGCCGAACTCGCCGACGGTGTGGGCGAAGCCCAGGATGGTGGCGGTGACGAAGCCGGGCCGGGCCAGGGGCAGTACCACGGAGAAGAAGGTGTCCCAGGGCGAGGCCCGCAGGGTGGCAGCCGCCTCCAGGGGCCGTTCCCCGAGGGACTCGAAGGCCTGCTGCAGGGGCTGCACCACGAAGGGCATGGAGTAGAGCACGGAGGCCAGCACCAGGCCGGGAAAGGTGAAGGGCAGCAGGCCCAGGCCGAGTGACTGGGTCAGCTGGCCGATGGGGCCGTTGGGGCCCAGGGTCACCAGCAGGTAGAAACCGAGCACCGTCGGCGGCAGCACCAGGGGCAGGGCCACGGCGGCCCCCACCGGGCCCTTCAGCCAGGAGCGGGTGCGGGCCAGCCACCAGGCGATGGGCGTGCCGAAGAGCAGGAGAAGGAGGGTGGTGGTACCGGCCAGCTTGAGGGTCAGCAGGACGGCGTTCCAATCATCGGGACCGAAGGGCATGGGCAGCGTGGGGCAGTCGGGTCAGGTAAGTATGGCCGAAGGGCGGTGCAGGTGGTGATTGTGGCAGCCGGCGTAAAAGGGGACCGGGGCGGCGCCTGGCGCCCCGCCCGGCCCAAGGGGGTGACTCAGAGGTCGTAGCCGTAGGTCTTGATCACAGCCCTGGCCTTGTCGCCCTTCAGATACTTGACCAGGGCCTCGGCGGCGGGCTTGGCCTTGCCGTTGACGGTGCCCTTTTCCAGGATGGCGGCGTCCTGGCGGATGGGGCTGTACAGCTTGCCCGGCACCAGCCAGACGGAGCCGCCCTTGAGCTGGCCGTGCTCGTCCAGCACCTGGGCATAGGCAACGAAGCCGAGCAGGGCGTTGCCGGTGGCGACGAAGTTGTAGGCCTGGGCGATGTTCTCAGCCTGCACGAACTTGGGCGCCAGGGTGTCGTAGGCGCCCAGGGCCTTCATGGTCTCCACGGCGGCGGCGCCGTAGGGGGCCAGCTTGGGATTGGCCAGGGAGAGGTGGTCGAAGCCGCCCTTCTTCAGCACTTCGCCCTGGTTGTCCACGATGGCCGGCTTGGCGCTCCACAGCACCAGCTTGCCGATGGCGTAGGTGAAGCGGCTGCCGGGCAGGATGCCGTTTTCCTTTTCCAGCCGGGCCGGGGTCTCATCGTCGGCGGCAAGGAATACCTCGAAGGGGGCGCCGTTCCTGATCTGGGAATAGAACTTGCCGGTGGCGCCGAAGGACAGCACCGCCTTGTGGCCCGTGTCCTTCTCGAACTGGGCGGCAATCTTCTGCATGGGGGCGGTGAAGTTGGCGGCCACGGCCACCTGCACCTCGTCCGCCCGGGCGGCGGTGGCGGCGAAGGCGCCCAGGAGGGCGGCGGCGAGGATGGCGGCGGAACGGCGGGGCAGGGTCATGGCGGTTCTCCGAAGGTCGTGAAAGGGGATTGGGAAAAGCGGGAATCAGGCGGTGGCGGCGAGGATCACGCTGGAGGCCTTGAAGAAGGCGCAGGCCTTCTTGCCCGGCACCAGTTCCAGGGACTCGATGCTGCCGTGGGTGACCACGGCGGTGAGGGTCTTGCCGCCGGGCAGGGTCAGGGTGACCTCGGCATTAACCGGGCCGTCGTGGATGTGGCTGATCTCGCCCCACAGCTGGTTGCGGGCGGTGATGCGGCCGGCGCCCTCGGTCAGCAGCATCAGGGAGGAGGCCTTGACCAGGGCGCAGATCTCCTTGCCCAGGGCCAGTTCCAGGTTCTCCGAGGATTCCCTGGTGATGATGGCCACCAGCTCGGTGGATTCATCCAGGGCGATGCGCACCTCGAAATCCACGCCGCCGTCGCGCAGGCCGACGATCTTGCCGACGAACTGGTTGCGGGCACTGGTGCGCACCGAGAGGCGGCGCAGCAGGGACTGGAACTGGCGCACGTCGCCCTCGCTGATTTCTGCCATATGGCCGGCGAGGCGGTCCAGGGCGCCCTGGTATTCCTGCTCCACGGCCCGGTAGAGGGCGATGATCTTGCGTCCGTAGTCCGTCAGCAGGGTGCCGCCGCCGTGGCGGCCGCCGGTGCTGCGCACCACCAGGGCCTCGTCGGCCAGGTTGTTCATGGCATCCACCGCATCCCAGGCCGCCTTGTAGGAGAGGGGCACGGCCTTGGCCGCCTGGGAAATGGAGCCGTGGGTGTCGATGGCCTCCAGCAGGCGGATGCGGGTGTCGCCGAGAAAGGGGCCGAACTCGGTTTCCAGGGCCAGCTTGCCCACCAGCTTCTGTTGATTTTGGGACATCACAGCCTCTTCCTTGTCACGAAATATACAAAACTACATAGCCATTCTGGTGCGCGGGCGATCATTGATGCACCACCGCGGGGATTTACAGCGCTATGGTTGAACTTATGCAACGGAACGACCTAGACTGCGCTTCATCACGCAAGAACCATGCGCGATATTATGTAGTAAATAGCGCAATTGAAAATAACCCGGATCAAAAAGGAGTTCAGCATGAAGACCAGCGCCCGTAACGTCTTTTCCGGCAAGGTGAGCGCCCTCACGGCCGGCGCCATCAATACCGAGGTCGAAATCACCACCGACGGCGGTGACCGGCTGGTCGCCATCGTCACCCAGGCCAGCGTCAGGGAACTGGGCCTGGCCCTGGGCAAGGAAGCCTTCGCCCTGGTCAAGGCGCCCTGGGTCATCCTCATGGCCGACGACGGCGAGGTGAGGTTCTCCGCCCGCAACCAGCTCAAGGGCACGGTGCAGAAAATTTCCCGGGGCGCCATCAACACCGATGTGGTGCTGGCCCTGGCCGGCGGCACCCAGGTGCACGCCGTGGTCACCAACGAGGCGGTGACCGAACTGGGCCTCAAGGAAGGCAGCCCGGCCACCGCCTTGATCAAGGCCAGCCACGTGGTGCTGGGCGTGCCGGCCTGAGTTTTTCGGCCAGCAGGAAAGGAAAAAGCCGCCCGTGGGCGGCTTTTCTATTTTGCGGCATCGACTCCTGCGGCGAGGAGTGCTGGCCGCTTCCCCTTTGGGGAAATTTTGCTCCGGGTGCGCCGGATCAGGCGCGGCAGGTTGCCGGTTTGGGTTGGGGCTTCTTGCCCTTGGATTCCTTCTTCTTGTCCTTGCTGCCCATATGTTTGCTCCTTGAATGAGGGTGCCGGCGCGATGCCGGCACTGTCTGGATCATAGTACGGATGGCGGATGCCGGGAGGCCGGAATTCCTTCTGCATGGCGGTGATTGGGCGGGGGAGGGCGGCGATCGGTTAAAATCCCGTCCCTGTTAACTGGAGAACCTAATGTCCAACCTGCCCGCCTGCCCCCAATGCACCCTGGAAAACACCTACCCGGACGGCGACAACTACGTCTGCGCCGATTGCGGTTTTGAATGGCCCCAGGCCGGTGCGGCGGCGGAAGAGGAAGCCGACGCCGTGATCAAGGACGCCAACGGCTCCGTGCTCAACGACGGCGACGCCGTGGTGCTGATCAAGGACCTCAAGGTCAAGGGTTCCTCCATCGTCCTCAAGCAGGGCTCCAAGGTGAAGAGCATCCGTCTGGTGAGTGGCGGCGACCACGAGGTGGACTGCAAGCTGGACCAGGGCAATTTCATGCTCAAGGCCTGCTTCCTGAAGAAGGTCTGAGTCGTATAGGCACCGGTAGCGCCGGTCCCGCCGCAGCAAGGCCCGCCTCTCCGGCGGGCCTTTGTTTTTGCGGCTTTACATTCTTTTACCGAGGCCGTCAGCTACTTAACGGGGATCGCCCCTAAATTCGCCGCATCGCCATACTTACGGCGCCCGCCGTCAGGGTACGCCGCCGCTGCCATGACTTTGCCCCCCATCTCCGCCAGCGCAGCCGCCCGGGCGGAACGCCTCTACCACCAGGGCATCGCCTGTGTGGAAGCGGGGCAGGGGCAGCAGGCGGAAGCGCACCTGCGCCAGGCTCTGGCCCTGGCACCCCAGCTGACCCGGGCCCGGGCCAACCTGGGCTATGTGCTGGAGGAACGGGGCGCCTGGGCGGAGGCCGAGGCCGCCTACCGCCGCGCCCTGGCGGAAGATCCCGGCCTGGGGCCGGTGTGGCTCAACCTGGGCGGCCTGCTGCTGTCCCGGGGGCGGGCCGAGGAGGCCCTGCCTGTGTGCCTGCAGACCCTCTCCCTGCTGCCCGGGGCGGCGGCGGCCTGGGTCAATCTGGGGGCAGCCTGCATCTGCCTGGAGGATTTCGCCCAGGGCGAGCGCTGCCTGCTGAAGGCCCTCAGTCTGGAGCCGGACCGGCCGTCGGCCCACATCAACCTGGCCTACCTGCTGCTGCGCCAGGGGCGCTACGAGGCGGGCTGGGAGTGCCTCGAGGCCCGGCCCTGGTACCGGGAACTGGCGGCCCACGCCCATTGCCCGCGCTGGCGCGGCGAGGCGCCGGCGGGGCGCCACCTGCTGGTGCTGTGCGAGGCCGGCCACGGCGACATGATCCAGTTCTGCCGCTACCTGCCCCTGCTTGAGGCCCGGGGCGCCCGTCTCAGCCTGGTCTGCCAGCCGGCCCTGGTGCGCCTCTTCGCTGCCCTGCCGGGGGTGGAGCGGGTCATTCCCCTGGCCGACCTGCCTGCCGCCCGGGGCGACTGGGATGCCTGGGTGCCCCTGATGAGCCTGCCCCGCCATTTCGCCACCCGGGTGGACAGCATTCCCGCCGCCCTGCCCTATCTGCAGGCGGGCGCCCCTGAACGCCAGGCCTGGCGGCGGCGCCTGCCGGCGGCAGGCCTGCGGGTGGGTCTGGCCTGGCGCGGCAATCCCCGCTTCGAGAACGACGGCGAGCGCTCCCTGCCCGGGCTGTGGACCCTGGCGCCCCTGGCGGCGGTGCCCGGCATCGCCCTGGTCAGCCTGCAGAAGGGCGAGGCGGAGGAAGAGGCCCTGTGGCCCCCGGCCGGCATGCACATCGCCGCCTTGGGCTCGGAGCTGACGGACTTCGCCGACACGGCGGCCCTCATCGCCAACCTGGATCTGGTGATTGCGGTGGATACGGCGGTGGCCCATCTGGCGGCGGCCCTGGGCGTGCCCTGCTGGCTGCTGCTGCCCCGCTACAAGACCGATTGGCGCTGGCTCGAAGGGCGCCAGGATTCGCCCTGGTATCCGGGGGTGATGCGCCTGTTCCGCCAGGAGCGGCGGGGCGACTGGGACGAGGTGGTGGCCCGGGTGGCCGGGGAACTGGCGGCCTGGGCGGCCGGTGCAACTCCTGACAGCGGGGCCCCTGCCCTAGAGGTGGGGGCTCACGGAGAGGGTGCCTAGGGCCGGCCCGTCCTCGTTGCCGAAGCATTCCGCCAGATGGGCGCAGACGCCGCAGGAGGGAGCGCGGCAGGCGCGGATTTCGGCCTGCTCGCACAGTTGCAGGTAGAAGAACTTCTTCCAGCGCATATTGCCCGTGTTGCGCGCGAAGAGCCGGGGAAAGTGTTCCCGCAGCAGGTCCGACAGGGCCTGTCGGTGGGGCAGGCCCAGGTCCTGCCACAGGTGGTTGTCGCCGAGGCAGCCCTTGGCCACGGCGGCGGCCAGGGGCCGGCTCTCCGGTCCGCTGCCATGGTCGAGCAGGAGGGCCAGCAGGTCCTCGTACTCGTCGTCCCGCGCCCGGGGCAGGCGGGCGAGACGGCCCAGGTCCATCAGGGCCAAGTAGTGGGCGGCGTCCATGGCGGCGGCTCGGGGCGGAACGGGATTCAGGCCTTGGCCGGGGCGTGGCTGATGCACTTCTTGGAACAGTTGCGGGCACAGGCCTCGCAGCCGACGCAGTTTTCCGGGTGGGCCACGGTCATGACCTTTTTCTCGTACTCGTCGTCGTCGCCGTCGTCGATGGCGATCAGCTCGCCCTCGTCGTCCATGGCCATGAGGGAGAGCACGTCCCGGCCGCAGGTCTTGAAGCAGCGGCCGCAGCCGATGCACTTTTCGTCGTCGATGCTTTGCACGAAGTTGGGAATCCACTCCACACCGGAGGGCAGGGTGACGCTGAAGACAGACATGATGGCTCCTTGTAGAAAAATTCAGCGGGGCAGGGTGGCGGCCAGGGCGTAGTGGCGCCGCTCCGGGCGGCAGGCGCCGGCGGCGCCGTGCTCCCGGGTGCACACCAGCCAGTTGCCGGCGAGGCGCCAGGCGAATACCGACTGGCCGTAGCAGCGGGTTTCCTGGAAGGCGCCTTCCTCGTCGTCCACGATGGGGGCGGGCACTTCATAGACGTGGTGGTAGAAGCAGTTCTCGCCCCAGCGGTCGAAGCCCATGACCCGCACGCCGCCGGCCTGAAGGTCCGCCTCCCGCTCGAAGCGGATGGGCACCGCGGTACGCCGCCGGTAGTCCGCCGGCAGGTAGCGTTGCCATTCGCGGCGCCAGGAGGTCTCGTCCCGGGTCAGGTCGGGCAGGCGTTCCACGATTCCTCCTAGCCCAGCTCGGCCAGGCGCTGCCGCGCCGCGGTGAGGGCGGCGTAGGCGTCGTGGGTCTTCTGGGCCGTTTCCATGATGTTTTCCCAGTTCACCGGCAGCTCCTCCGAGAGGTCGTGCAGGTTCATCTTCCAGGTCATGGCCTGGGCCGAGAGCTTCTTGATCTGGGCCTTCAGTTCTTCGGGGTTGTCGCTCATGGGGGGATTCCTTAAATCGTTGCCACAGAGGGCACAGAGTCACAGAGGGGAAAACATTGCAGCGGAAACGCCGGGGGTTTTGACGATCCGTATTGCCGCCGCTACTGCCCGGAATTTCTCTGTGCTCTCTGTGTCCTCTGTGGCTAAAGCCTTTCAACCGTAATTCGCCACCTCGCCAAAGCGGGCGATCATGGCTACCGCTTCGTTGACGATCTTGTCGCCCTGTTCGGCCAGGGCTTCCAGGGAGTCGAAGCCGAAGCGGTGCACGTCCCGGTGGTACTTGTTGAACACCACCAGGCGGCCGGCGATGAGGACGACGCGGCCGAACCCCTCGTGGCTCATCTTGATCATGGGGGCGCACATCACCTTGCTCTGGCGCTCGATGGCCAGGCCGATGGCGTTGTAGTACAGCTCCAGGCGCCACAGTACGTCCGGGTCCGGGTCATCGATGATGGGGATGGCCTTGCGGGCTTCCTTGTCCAGCACGTAGGGACCCACCACTTCCACGTCGCTCTTGCCGTCCCAGTGGCCGTAGCTGTCCTGGGAACGCAGCTGCTTGACCAGCTCGGAGAGGAAGGGGGAGTCGGCAATGGCAAAAGTTGCGCAGACAGCTGAATCAGACATGGGATTTTTCCTCTTCCAGGGCGTCGTCGAAATTGCGTTCCTGATCCTTCATCAGGGCCTTGCGCAGCCAGGGCGGCGGGGTGCCCTTGAGCACGGCCTGCAGCTTGCCGATGATGGCGGTGATGGGTTCCGGATTGGGCACCTTCACCGGGTGGATCTTCATGTTCACTACCCGGGCCGCCGCCGAGCCGCCAATGGCGGCCACGTACACGATGGCGCAGTCCTGGATGGCTTCCAGCTTGGCTCCCAGCTTGTCCTCGGTGCCGTCCTCCTTCAGCTCTCCCTCGAAGCGGACCACGGTGGCCAGGGTCGAGCTGTCGGCGGTGATGTCGTAGATGGCGATGTTGCGGGCCCAGCCGAAGTGGGCGTCCACCTGTTGCAGGTCCTCGGTGGCGAATGCGACTTTCAGCGGTTTGCTCATGGCGGCACCTTCCTTGGTTGATTCAGTGACAAGCGACAGCCGCCGCACCGTGCGCGCAGCCGGTGCCGCAGCTGGCGGCGGGTTCGGCGGTCGGCCGGAAATCGTCGGGGACGGCTTCGTGCAGGTTTTCAATGAAGACATTGCCCACCTCGAAAATCAGGTTCCGGGTGCCCCGGTAGCCCACGCTCACCTTGTGGGCCGCGCCGAGGCGGTCGAAGGTGGGCAGGCCGGAGCGCCAGAAGGGGATGCCCAGCCGCGCCGCCGCCTGGCGGCCGTGGGCATGGGTGATGAGCAGGTCGGCGCCGACGGCGCCCTGCTCGAAGTCTTCCAGGTCGCCGATCAGCACTTCGTCCGCCGGCACCCGGTTGAGGAGCGGGGATTCGGTGCTGGCGACGGCCACCTGGATCTCTGCCCCCATTTCCGTGAGGAAGGTGGTGAGGGCGTACAGCAGGTCCGGCTCGGCGGCCACCGCCACCTTCTTTTTGCCGAAGTGGAAGTGGCCGTCCAGCATGGCGTCCAGCAGCTGGCTGCGCTGGCGCTTGAAGCGGGGCGGCACCTCGGTGTTGGCGATGCGGGAGAGTAGGGCGAGGAAGTCGTCGCAGGGCCTCAGACCGGTGAGCCGGTCGAAGACGGTGTAGGGCACGCCGGCGATGTCCTTCAGCTTTGCCGCCGCCGCCCGGCCCTGTTCGCCGATGACCAGGGTGTAGGCCGACTCGCCCATGCTGCGCAGTTCGTCGAGCCGGGTGCCGCCCAGGGTGGTGGGCAGGAAGGTCTCGGGAATGTGGCCGTCCATGGAGCCGGAGAGGTCGGGCAGCACCACCGGGGTGAGGCCGAAGGCCTCCACCATCTCCTTCACCTCCTCGATGTCGCCGGGGGTGAGGTGGCAGCCGGGCAGGATGTTCACCTGCCAGGGGCGGCGCACGTTCGACGGTTTGGCGATGGTCTCCACCATGCGCAGCACCGCCTTGCCCCAGCCGTCCTGAAAGGCGCCGGCGAAGTCCGGAGTGGAGACGAACACCACCTCCATGTCCGCCAGTTCCGGGTGCTTCTGCCGGATCAGCTGGAGGAAGCCGTCCACGTCGTCGCCCTTGGCTTCGGTGATGCCGGTGGAGATGAGGCCCACCAGGGCCGGGGCGGCCCGCTTGTGGATATTCACCAGGGCCTGCTCCACATTCTCCAGGCCGCCGAGGATGGTGGTGACCTCGTTCATGGCCGTGGTCTGCAGGGGGATGGTCTCGCGGAAGTGCTTGACGAAAAGCACCAGGCCGAAGGCGGTGCAGCCCTGGGAGCCGTGCAGCAGAGGCAGGGCCTGGTCCATGCCGAGGAAGGCCAGGGCGGCGCCGATGGGCTGGCTCATTTTCAGCGGATTGACGGCGCAGGCCTTCCTGCTGTGCTTGACCTCAGCCATGGCACACCTCGCCTGCGCATTCTTCCTGACTACAGGACTGCCATTCTTCGAGGTCCTGTTCCCAGTCGGGCCGCTCCCAGGGGGCCGGCTGGCGCACCTGCTGCCACACCGGGTTGTAGAGGGCCTTGTCGATCTCATCCACCAGATTGACGATGCCGTCGTAGCCGGCCAGGGCGTGGTGCCGTTCCTGGTTGATCTCCACCCAGGGGGTCTTGGCCTTCAGCGCCACGAACTGGGAGCGGCCGCCGGAGAGCATCACGTCGGCCTGGGAGTCCCTGAGCATCCGGTACATCTCCCGGGGCGGCAGCTCGTCGAACATGTGGGCGTCGGTGCCCATGATTTCCTTCACCTTCTCCCGGTCGTTGGCGGTGGTCTTGCGCATGGAGGTGCCGACGATTTCCATGCCCACTTCCTGCAGGGCCGAGACCACGGACCAGGACTTCACCCCGCCGGTGAACAGCAGCACCCGCTTGCCTTTCAGCCGGGCCTTGTAGGGCTCCAGCCGGGCCCAGGCCTTGGCCTCCTCCCGGGCGATGAGGGCCTCGGCCCGTTCCGGCAGATCCGCCGGGCCGCCCTGGCGCACCAGCAGGGCGCTGATCTTGCGCAGGGCGTCGGACATGTCGGAGACGCCGTAGAAGCTGCCCTCGAAGAAGGGGATGCCGTAGCGCTCCTCCATCTTGCGCGCCACGTTGATCAGGGCCTGGGAGCACAGCATGATGGCGGCCCGGGCCTTGTGGGCCGTGGCGATGTCGTTGTAACGGCCGTCGCCGGAGATGGTGGCGAGGATGCGGATGCCCAGCTCGTCGAAGAGGGGCTTCACCTGCCACAGCTCCCCCACCACGTTGTATTCGCCGATCAGGTTGATGTCGCAGGGGGTGGTGTACTCGGGCTCCCGGGTGCCGATGACGTAGTCCAGCAGGGCCTCGCCGCCCAGCTTGTTGCCCAGGTTCTTGCTGCCGACGAAGCCGGGGGCGTTCACCGGGATCACCGGCTTGCCGAACTTGGCGGCGGCGGCCTTGCACACCGCCTCGATGTCGTCGCCGATCATGGCCGGCAGGCAGGTCTGGTAGACGAAGACGGCGGGCGGGTCGTACTTGTCGATGATTTCCTTGATGGCCCGATAGAGCTTCTTCTCGCCGCCGTACACCACGTCCATCTCGTTCATGTCGGTGGTGAAGCCGGTGCGGTAGATATGGGAGCCGGAGGAGAGGGTATGGCGCGAATCCCAGGAATTGCCTTCGCAGGCGATGGGGCCGTGCACCAGATGGGCCACGTCCACGATGGGCTGCAGGGCGATCTTGGCCCCGTCGAAGGCACAGCCGCCGGCAGCGGCGCCCGGCGTGAGCTGCTTCTTGCAGCCCGCCTTGCGTTCCTTCTCGCCCTTGGCCTGGTTGGTGGCGCAACCCGGTTCTTCCAGGACACTGGCCACCTTCTGTTGCAACGCGCTCATGTCGGCTCTCCTACAATTTTTCTTTTGTGAGCCTTAAGTAGCAGGTTTGGTGCCAGTGCCCGGCACTGCCTCAAAGTGCTTGTTTTTGCTGCCTCGTCAGGGCCGTGGCGGCGCCGTGGGGCGTCGTCCTGTCGGTTTCGCGACAGCCTCGGGGCGCCTCTTGTTGCACTTGGCACCAGACCGGCCGGACCGGGAGCCAGCCTTTATGCCGGCCCCCGCTCGCGGTATATTTGCCCGCCTATGACTGACATTCGCCCTGCCATCGTCCTGCTTTCCGGCGGCCTGGACTCCGCCACCTGCCTGGCCATCGCCAAGAGCGAAGGCTTTGCCCCCTACTGCCTGTCCTTCGACTACGGCCAGCGTCACAAGGCCGAGCTGCAGGCCGCCGCCCGGGTGGCGGCTGCCCTCGGCGCCAAGGAGCACCGCGTGGTGCGCCTGGATATCGGCCAGTTCGGCGGCTCCGCCCTCACCGACAGTTCCATTGCCGTGCCCGTCGAGGGCGTCCAGGCCGGCGGCATCCCCGTCACCTATGTGCCGGCCCGTAACACCGTCATGCTCTCCTTCGCCCTGGCCTGGGCCGAGGTGCTGGGGGCCAAGGACATATTCGTCGGCGTGAATGCCGTGGATTATTCCGGCTACCCGGACTGCCGCCCCGAGTTCATCGCCGCCTTCGAACGCATGGCCAATCTGGCCACCAAGGCCGGGGTGGAAGGGGCCGAGCTGCATGTGCATGCGCCCCTGATCGACCTCACCAAGGCCCAGATCGTCCAGCGCGGCACCGCCCTCGGTGTCGATTACGGCATCACCGTCTCCTGCTACCAGGCCGACGACGAGGGCCGGGCCTGCGGCGTCTGCGATTCCTGCCGCCTGCGGGCCGAAGGCTTCCGCGCCGCCGGCCTGGCCGATCCCACGCCCTACCGTAGCGCCTGATGGATAGCCTGCCCGATCTGTCGCCCCTGCTGTGGCTGGCCGCCGGCCTCGGCGGCCTCTTTGGCGCCGTCGCCCAGCGCACCTGCTTCTGCACCATGGGCGCGGTGTCCGACATCGTGAACATGGGGGACTGGAACCGCATGGGCATGTGGCTGCTGGCCATGGGCACGGCGGTGCTGGGTACTGCCGGCCTGCAGCTGGCGGGCCTCATCGACGTGGCCAATTCCATCTACACCGCCCCCCGCCTGCTGTGGGCTTCCCACCTGGTGGGTGGCCTGCTGTTCGGCATCGGCATGGTGCTGGCCTCGGGCTGCGGCGCCAAGACCCTGGTGCGCCTGGGGGGCGGCAATCTCAAGTCCCTGGTGGTGTTCCTGGTCATGGGCCTCACCGCCCTGGCCACCCTCAAGGGCCTGCCGGCCCTGCTGCGGGTCGGCCTGCTGGATGTCCTGGCCGTGGATCTATCCGCCCCGGGCCAGGACCTGCCCCGGCTGCTGCAGCCTCTCCTGGGGCTGCCGCCGGCCACGGCGTCGGCCCTGGTGGCCGGCAGCGTCGGCGGCCTGCTGCTGGCGGCGCCCCTGCTGCGCGCCGACTTCCGCCAGGCCGAGTACATCCTCGGCGGTCTGGCCATCGGCGCCACCGTGGTGGGCGGCTGGTTCCTCAGCGGCCATCTGGCCTTCGTCGCCGAACATCCCGATACCCTGCAGCCGGCTTTCCTTGGCACCAACAGCGGCCGCATGGAGTCCCTCACCTTCGTCGCCCCGCCGGCCTACGCCCTGGAACTGTTCGCCACCTGGAGCGACGCCAGCCGCAAGCTGACCCTGGGCATCGCCACGGTGCTCGGCGTCGTCGCCGGTTCCGCCCTGGTGGCCCTGTCCCGCCGCAGCTTCCGCTGGGAAGGCTTCCGCGATGCGGAAGACACGGCCAGCCACCTCATCGGTGCCGTCCTCATGGGCTTCGGCGGCGTCACCGCCCTCGGCTGCACCGTGGGCCAGGGCCTCTCCGGCGTCTCCACCCTGGCCCTGGGCAGCCTCATTACCACCCTATCCATCATTGCCGGCGCCTGGCTGGCCCTGCGCCTGCAGTACCGGCGCATGCTCAACGAATAGCCCGCCCACCCGCATCAATCCCGGGTTTGACAGGCCCGGGGGTGCCCCCTATAATTCGCGCTCCGTTTTTGCGGGTCGGTAGCTCAGTCGGTAGAGCAGCGGACTTTTAATCCGTTGGTCGCGAGTTCGAATCTCGCCCGACCCACCAACCTCTGGAAAAAAGAGGTGTACAAACGGAAGTAGGGCGGCTATAATGCGCCCCTCATTCGGGTTGTTAGCTCAGTTGGTAGAGCAGCGGACTCTTAATCCGTAGGTCGAGTGTTCGAGCCACTCACAACCCACCAGATTCAGGTAAAACGGCCTCCGCTAGGGGGCCGTTTTATTTTGCAGGGCTGCCGTTTTCTCGCTGGTGGCCCGAATGTGTGGCCCATGTAGCTCAGTGGCAGAGCACTCCCTTGGTAAGGGAGAGGTCGGCAGTTCAATCCTGCCCATGGGCACCATCCTTTCCGGTGGCGCCAAGCCGTCCGCAGCGCGCCCCGTCCGGGGCTTTTTTTTTGTCTTGAGCCGGTGCAGGTTTTCTCTCCAGGGGAAGTCATGAAGATGATTGCGCGGAGTTGCTCTGTCCTGTTGTGCCTGTTCGCCTTTCTGGCGGCGCCGGCCTTTGCCAATGAAGGTGGCGGCGGGGCGGCGGCGGAGCCTCTGCGTTTCGTCGTCAATCTGGCCGGCAGCGGCCGCATCCTGCAGGTGGACATGGTGTTCGAAGTGGCCCACGCCGAGGTGGATGGGACTCTCAAGGCCATCCGCCCCAAGGTGCAGCACAAGCTCATCATCCTGCTCTCCTCCGAGCAGCCGGAACAGCTGCTGACCCTGGAGGGCAAGAAGGCCCTGGCGGAGAGCATCCGCGACGTCCTCAACAAGCTCCTCGACGAGACGCCCAAGAGCGGCGTCAAGGAAGTGTTGTTCACCAACTTCATCATCCAGTAGGCGAGTCCGCCTTCCTGGTCGCCAGGGCCGCTACAGGCGGTGCCGGGCGGCAAGAAAAAAGCCCCGGGGCCTTGCGGCCGGCGGGGCTTTTCTTTTTGGCCGGGGCTAGCCCGGCCGTTGCGACTCAGCGCTGCTTCTTGGCATCCACCACGGCCAGGGCCGTCATGTTCACCAGGCGGCGCACGGTGGCGGTGGCGGTCAGCACGTGCACCGGCTTGGCCACACCCATGAGGATGGGGCCGATGGTGACGCCTTCGCCGCCAGTCATCTTCAGCAGGTTGTAGGAGATGTTGGCGGCGTCCAGGTTGGGCATCACCAGCACGTTGGCCTCGCCCTTGAGGGGGGATTCCGGATCGGACTGCAGGCGGATTTCCTCGGACAGGGCGGAGTCGCCGTGCATTTCGCCGTCGATCTCCAGGTCCGGGGCCTTGGCCCGGGCGATGTCGGCGGCTTCGGACATCTTGCGGGCAGAGGCGGACTGGGAGGAGCCGAAGTTGGAGTGGGAGAGCAGGGCCACCTTGGGGGTGATGCCGAAGCTGCGCACGGTCTCGGCGGCCATCACGGCGATGTCGGCCAGCTGCTGGGCGTCCGGGTTCTCATTGACGTGGGTGTCGCAGAGGAACAGGGCCCGGTTGGGCAGCAGCAGGTGGTTCATGGCGGCCAGGGTGTTGTGGCCGGCGGCCTTGCCGATCACCTCTTCCACCTGGCGCAGGTGGTGGGCGAAGCGGCCGCTCATGCCGCAGATCAGGGCGTCGGCGTAGCCGAGCTTGACCAGCATGGCACCGATGATGGTGTTGTCGGAGCGCAGGCGCATCTTGGCGATGTCGATGGTGACGCCGCGACGCTTCATCAGCTGGTGGTAGGCGCTCCAGCATTCCTTGTAGCGCTCGTCGTAGTTGGGGTTCACCACTTCGAAGTGCTCGCCGGCCTTGAGCTTGGAGCCGATCTTCTGCAGCCGGGCTTCGATCACTTCCGGGCGGCCCACCAGGATGGGCTTGGCCAGGCGCTCTTCCAGGATCACCTGGATGGCGCGCAGGACGCGCTCGTCCTCGCCTTCGGCGTAGATGACGCGGCTGGCTTCGCCCTGCTTGGCGGCGGAGAAGACGGCGCGCATGCCGACGCCGGTGTGGGTGTTGAATTCCTTCAGCTTGTCCCGGTAGGCGTCCATGTCCACGATGGGACGGGTGGCGACGCCGGATTCCATGGCGGCCCGGGCCACGGCCGGGGCGATGATGGAGATGAGGCGGGGATCGAAGGGCTTGGGAATCAGGTACTCGGGGCCGAAGGTCAGCTGCTGGCCCTGGTAGGCCATGGCCACTTCGTCGCTGACTTCTTCCTGGGCCAGGGCGGCGATGGCCTTGACGCAGGCCAGCTTCATTTCCTCGGTGATGCGCTTGGCACCCACATCCAGGGCGCCGCGGAAGATGAAGGGGAAGCAGAGGACGTTATTGACCTGGTTGGCGTAGTCGGAGCGGCCGGTGGCGATGATGGCGTCGGGACGGACTTCCTTGGCCAGTTCCGGCATGATTTCCGGGGTCGGGTTGGCCAGGGCGAAGATCAGCGGGTCCTTGGCCATCTGCTTGACCATCTCGGCCTTCAGCACGCCGGCGGCGGAGAGGCCGAGGAAGATGTCGGCACCGACGATGGCGTCGGCCAGGGTGCGGGCGCTGGTTTCCTGGGCGTAGCGGGCCTTGGTGGCTTCCATCTTGGCGTCGCGGCCGACGTAGATGACACCCTTGGAGTCGCAGACGGTGACGTTTTCGCGCTTGATGCCCAGCTCGCACCACAGGTTGAGGCAGGAGATGGCGGCGGCGCCGGCGCCGGAGCAGACCACCTTGACGCTGGCGATGTCCTTGCCGATGACCTTGAGGCCGTTGAGCATGGCGGCGGCGGAGATGATGGCGGTGCCGTGCTGGTCGTCGTGGAAGACGGGGATGGACATGCGTTCCTTCAGCTTCTCTTCGATGTAGAAGCATTCGGGGGCCTTGATGTCCTCCAGGTTCACGCCACCCAGGGTGGGTTCCAGGGCGGCGATCATGTCGATCAGCTTGTCCGGGTCGTTTTCGGAGATTTCGATGTCGAAAACGTCGATGCCGGCGAATTTCTTGAACAGGCAGCCCTTGCCTTCCATCACCGGCTTGGCGGCGAGGGGGCCGATGTTGCCCAGGCCCAGCACGGCGGTGCCGTTGGTGACCACGCCCACCAGGTTGCCGCGGGAAGTCATTTCGTCCACGGCGTTGGGGTTGGCGACGATTTCCTCACAGGCGTAAGCCACGCCGGGGGAGTAGGCCAGGGCCAGGTCCCGCTGGTTGGTCAGACCCTTGGTGGGGCGAACGGCGATCTTGCCGGGGGTCGGCAGGCGGTGATATTCGAGCGCTGCTTCGCGCAGATCCTTTTCCATGACTTAACTCCTGGGGAGCCGCGCGGGCTCCCGGGCTTGCTGTGAAAAATAAAAGAGCGGAAGTATGCGGGTTTTTCCCAATGGACGCAAAGAGCGGTTATCCACAACTGCTTGTTGCGGCACAGCATTTTTGCCTCGGGAGACGGGCGGAAAAAGCGCGAAAAATCGCTGCCGGGAACGCCGCCGCTGATGGGGTGGCGGCCGCTGCCGGCAGCCATCCCGTCAGCGCTACCAGGGCTGGCCGGGCAGGGCGGCGCGCCACTTGTCCCAGTCGATGGCGGCAGCGGTGGCGTCGGCCAGGCGGTTGAGGTCCGCCTCGCGCCGGGCCACCGGGTCCACCGTCTGCGCCGGGGCGAAGCCCGTGTCGGCACCGGCCCAGGCCAGCAGGGCGGCGAGGGCCTCGGGCTGGTCGAAGAGGCCGTGGCAGTAGGTGGCGAGGATCTGCCCGTCCGCCGACAGGGCGCCGTCGCAGCGGCCGTCGGCGAAGATGGCGGCGGGCCGCTCCAGGGCCGGGCCGTGGCTGACGCCCATATGGATTTCGTAGCCGGCCAGGGCCGCGTCCCCGGGCAGGCACAGCCGGCCGCTCACGTTGCACAGCTGCTTTTCCGCCGCCAGGGTGGTTTCCAGGTCCAGCAGGCCGAGGCCGTCGGCGGAGCCGGGGGCGCCTTCCAGGCCGAGGGGGTCGTGCAGGCGGCGGCCCAGCATCTGCAGGCCGCCGCAGATGCCGATGACCTTGCCGCCGTAGCGCAGGTGGCGGCGCAGGGCAGTGTCCCAGCCATGCTGGCGCAGCCAGGCCAGGTCGGCCTGGACGCTCTTGGAGCCGGGCAGGACGATCAGGTCCACGTCCTGGGGCGGCGCCTCGTTGGGGCCGATGAAGCGGAAATCCACTTCCGGATGCAGGCGCAGGGGGTCGAGGTCGTTGTGGTTGGAGGTGCGTGGATAGACAGTCGCCACGGCCCTGAGACGGCGGCCCTGGCTGGGACCCGCATCCAGGCTGGTGCGCGCCACGGCATCCTCCGCGTCCAGGTACAGGCCGTGCAGGTAGGGCAGGACCCCCAGAACGGGTTTGCCGGTGCGGGCCTCCAGCCAGTCCAGTCCCGGCTGCAGCAGGCTGATGTCGCCGCGGAAGCGGTTGATGAGAAAGCCCACGGTGCGCTGCTGTTCGCTCTCCGAGAGCAGTGCCAGGGTGCCCACCAGATGGGCGAAGACGCCGCCCCGGTCGATGTCGGCCACCAGCACCACCGGGCAGTCCACCGCCTCGGCGAAGCCCATGTTGGCGATGTCCCGGTCCCGCAGGTTGATCTCCGCCGGGCTGCCGGCCCCTTCCACCAGCACCGCCTCGTATTGCTCACAGAGGCGGCCGTAGGATTGCAGCACCGCCGCCATGGCCCGGGGCTTGTACTCGTGGTAGTCCCGGGCGTTGAGGTCGGCCACCGCCTGGCCGTGGATGATGACCTGGGCGCCGGTGTCGGTATTGGGTTTCAGGAGCACCGGATTGAAGTCGGTATGGGGCTCCAGGCCGGCCGCCAGGGCCTGCAGGGCCTGGGCCCGGCCGATCTCGCCGCCGTCCACGGTGACGGCGGAATTCAAGGCCATGTTCTGGGACTTGAAGGGCGCCACGCGCACGCCGCGCCGGTGCAGCAGACGGCACAGGGCCGCCACCACGGTGCTCTTTCCCGCGTCCGAGGTGCAACCCTGGACCATGAGGGTGGGCTTATTCATTTAAAATCCGCTCTTTCGTGCCAGGACGATGCAAAAGCGCCGGCACTGTTGCCCGGTCGGCCGGCCGCTCTGTGCGGCCCCCGCCCGGGGTCTGATTGAAACCACGGATTATCCCATGCCCAGCTGGCTTGCCCTGCCCTTAGCCGCCCTTCTCGGCGTCGGTCTCGACCGGCTGCTGGGGGAGCCGCGTCGCGGCCATCCCCTGGTGGCCTTCGGCACCCTGGCCAACCTGCTGGAAAAAGCCCTGCGGCCGCCGCCCGCCGTTGCCTCCCGCTCCGCCCTGCGCGTCTTCGGCCTGCTCGCCTGGAGCTTCGCCGTGCTGCCGCCTGTGCTGCTCGCCGCCTGGGCCAGCGCCACGCCCTGGCTCGGCATCCTGGCCGACGCCGGCCTGCTCTACTTCGCCCTCGGCGCCCGCAGCCTGAAGGAACATGCCGACGCCGTGGCCGTGCCCCTGGCCGGCGGCGACCTGGCCACGGCGCGCCAGAAGGTGGGCTACATGGTCAGCCGCGACACCACCGCCCTGGACGAATCCGGGGTGGCCAAGGCTTGCGTCGAATCGGTGCTGGAGAACGGCAACGACGCCGTCTTCGGCACCCTCTTCTGGTTCGCCCTGCTGGGCGGCCCCGGCGCTTTACTGTTTCGTCTGGCCAACACCCTGGATGCCATGTGGGGCTACAAGAACGAGCGCTTCCTGCACTTCGGCTGGGCCGCCGCCCGCCTCGACGACCTGCTCAACTGGCCCGCCGCCCGCCTCACCGCCCTGACCTACGCCTGGCTCGGCAACACCCGCCAGGCCCTGGCCTGCTGGAAAGCCCAGGCCCCCACCTGGGAGAGCCCCAACGCCGGCCCGGTGATGGCCGCCGGCGCCGGTTCCCTCGGCATCCTCCTGGGCGGTGCCGCCATCTACCACGGCCGGGAGGAACAGCGCCCGCCTTTGGGCGCAGGCCGTCCTGCCGCCGCCTTCGACATCGACCGGGCCAGCCATCTGGTGCAACGCGGCCTGGTCCTGTGGCTGGCGGCCATCGTCGCCCTGCTGCCCCTCATCGCCCTGGTGCAGTTCCTTCTCGGAAAGGTCTTCCATGCTTGAACACGGCGGCCGCCTGCGCCAGGCAGCCCGGCAGTGGGGCATTCCCCTGGCGGACTGGCTCGATTTGTCCACCGGCATTAACCCCTGGGCCTACCCCATTCCCGGCATCCCTATTGCCGCCTGGCAGCGCCTGCCGGAAGAGGAGGACGGCCTGGAGGCGGCCGCCCGCAATTACTACGGGGCCAAGCACGTGCTGGCCCTGGCCGGTTCCCAGGCTGCCATCCAGACCCTGCCCAAGCTGCTGCCGCCGGGCCGGGCGGCGGTGCTGGCTCCGTCCTACGCCGAACACGCCGCCGCCTGGGTCAAGGCCGAATGGGCCGTCACCCCCTTCGCCCCGCCCCGGCTGGAAGAGGTGGCCAAGGAGCACAACGTGGTGGTGGTGGTGAACCCCAACAACCCCACCGGCGAGCGCATCACCGCCCGCCGCCTGCGCGCCGCCGCCCGGGCCCTGGCCAAGCGGGGCGGCCTGCTGGTGGTGGACGAGGCCTTTGCCGACGCCGATAACCGGGATTCCCTGGCCGACCTGGCCGGCACCAAGGCGGCGCCCAACATCATCGTGCTGCGTTCCCTGGGCAAGTTCTTCGGCCTGGCCGGGGCCCGGGTCGGCTTTGCCATCGGCCGGCCCGAACTGCTGGAGGCCCTGGCCGACACCCTGGGCCCCTGGCCGGTGGCCGGCCCGGCCCGCTGGGTGGCCCGCTGCGCCCTGGAAGATCGGGCCTGGCAGGCCGACATGCGCCAGGAACTGCAGGTGGCTGCCGAGCGCCTGGAAACCTTGCTGCAGGACAGCCTGGGGGCCAGCACCGGCACCGGCCTCTTCCGCTGGCTGCCCCATCCCCGGGCCGACTGGGTGTATGACGAGCTGGCCCGCCGCGGCATCCTGGTGCGCCTGTTCCTGGAAGTGGACGGCTCCTCCAGCCTGCGCTTCGGCCTGCCCGGCAGCGACGACGAATGGCGCCGCCTGGAAGGTGCCCTCAACGAACTGAGGAAGGATCTATGAAAGCCGTGCTGCTGCTGTCCCTGGCCCTCTGCGGCGGCGCCGCCCAGGCCGCCGACATCGTGCTCAAGGACGACACGGGGGCGACCCTGCGGCTGCCTGCCCCGGCCCGGCGCATCGTCAGCCTGGCGCCCCATGTCACGGAAAACCTCTTCGCCGCCGGCGCCGGCGGGCAGGTGGTGGGCACCGTGGACTACAGCGACTATCCGGAGGCGGCGAAGAAAATCGCCCGGGTCGGCGGCTACTCCCGCCTGGACCTGGAGGCGGTGGCGGCCCTGCGCCCCGACCTCATCATCGCCTGGGAAAGCGGCAACGCCCCCGGCCACGTGGCCAAGCTGCGCAGCCTGGGCATCCCCGTTTTTATCTCCCAGCCCAACCGCATCGAGGACGTGGCCGAACAGCTGGAGAAGTTCGGCCAGCTGGCCGGCACCAGTGCCGTCGCCAACGGCGCCGCCGCCCGCTTCCGCGCGCGGCTGGCGGAAATCCGCAAGCAGTATTCCGGGCAGCCCAGGGTGCCCACCTTCTACCAGATATGGAAACAGCCCCTGATGTCCGTCGGCCGCCAGCAGATCATTTCCGACGTCATCAGCCTGTGCGGCGGCAGCAACGTCTTCGGCCAGGTGGAACAGATGGCGCCCAAGGTGAGCGAGGAAGCGGTGCTGGCCGCCAATCCGGAGGCCATCATCGCCAGCGGCATGGGCGATTCCCGGCCCGAGTGGCTGGACGACTGGAAGCGCTGGAAGCAGATCACCGCCGTGGCCCGGGACAACCTCTTCTTCGTCCCGCCCGAGCTGATCCAGCGCCACACGCCGCGCATCCTGGAAGGGGCGGCCCGCCTCTGCGAACACCTGGAGACGGCCCGCCACCGCCGTCCGGCCCGGTAGGACGCCGCCATGCGCATGCTCCTGCTGCTGTGCTCTCTGTTCCTGGCCTGGGGCGCCCGGGCCGAGGCGGAAATGGATTCCGAGACGGACTTCCATTTCCGCGCCTTCGGCATCGAGCCGGCGGACCGGGTGGAGTGGGGCGAAGGCCATCTCACCGCCGGCGTGGACCGGGAGCTGCGGCCCGAGCGGGGCACCCGGCGGCGCACGGTGACGCCCCTGGAAGCCACCTTCGGCCTGGGCGCCGGCTTCAGCGCCGTGGTCGGCCTGGAGGGCAGTTCCCGCACCCTCTTCGACGACGGCAGCGGCTCCCGCGCCGCCTCCCGGGAGGTGCTGCTCAAATACGCCCTGCCGGCCTGGAACGGGCTCCACGTGGCCGCCTTCGCCGGCGCCAACCGCCTGCAGGACCAGGAGCACCACAGCCACACCCGGGGCTTCAGCCTCAACCTGGACACGGACCTGGGCACCTTCGGCAGCGGCTATTCCCAGGACCGGCGGCGTCCCGGCGAGCCCCACCAGGGGCGCGAGTGGGGCGTGAACTGGTTCCGCCTGTGGGACGCCGGCCCCCTGCACGGCTGGGGCCTGGCGGCGGAGGCGCGCTTCGTGCGCAGCCCCCTGGGGGAACGCATCGACCACTGGCTGCTGGGCGTCGCCCGGGTGGTGGGCAAGGGCCTGCTGGCGGACGTGGCCATCGGTGGCAGCGGCGGCGACACCGACGCGCGGCGGCTGACGGCGGGCATTTCCTGGTTCTACTGAGCCCGTCGCCGCCGGGCTGGCTATGATGGAAGGGTTTTGCCCGCCGGAGCCCGCCATGAAAAAACAGTCCGTTCCCCTCGCCGAAGCCTACCGCCTGCTGGAACCCGGCCCGGTGCTGCTGCTCACCACCGCCGATCCCCGGGGTGGGCGGCCCAATGTGATGACCCTCTCCTGGCACATGATGATGGAGTTCGAGCCGCCCCTGGTGGGCGTCCTGGTCAGCGGCCGGGACGACAGCTTCGCCTGGCTCGAGGCCAACGGCGAGTGCGTGCTCAACATTCCCACCGCCGACCTGGCGCCCCAGGTGGTGGCCTGCGGCAACAGCCACGGGCGCCGCCGCGACAAGTTCCGCCTCACCGGCCTGACGCCGAGTCCCGCCTCCCGGGTCGGCGCTCCCCTCATCGACGAGTGCTATGCCAGCCTGGAGTGCGTGGTGCACGACCGGGGCTGGGTGGCGCGCTACAACCTGTTCGTGCTCGAAGTGGTGGCCGCCTGGGCCGAACCGCGCAAGCGTCCCCGCACCCTGCACCACCGGGGCTGGGGCGAGTTTGCCGTGGCCGGCTCGGTGCTGCGCCTGCCTTCGGCCATGAAGTGAGATGAAGATTTGACCCTGCGCCTTTACCCCGCCGGGGAACTAGGGTGTTGCCGGGTGGCAGGGCGGCGGCCGGCGCTGTACCCTATTGGCATGCAATCGTGTCCTAGGATCAGGGAGCGTCATGGAAGCTTTTGTCTGGGATGAGCGTTTCGTCACCGGCATCCCCAGCGTGGATGCCCAGCACCGGCATCTGGTGGACATCGTCAACCGGGTCGGCGACCTTTTGCTGGCCGAGGGCGAGGGCACCGACGAGGCCCTGCAGCAGATTTTCAAGCAGCTGGCCGACTACGCCCACCTGCATTTCGCCGACGAAGAGCGGCTGATGGCGGAGCTGGGCCTGGACATCCGCCACCAGGACCTCCACGTGCAGCACCACCGCCAGTTCGTCGAGCAGCTGCTGTCCATGTGGCAGGCCCGTTCCTCCCTCAGCCAGCCGGCGGAGACGGTGCACGGCTTTCTCGCCGCCTGGCTGACGGTGCACATCCTGGGCGAGGACCAGGTCATGGCGCGTCAGATGTCCCGGGTCCAGGCCGGCCAGTCCGCCGCCGCGGCCTTCGCCGCCGAGAGCGGCGAAGTGGCCGACAGCACCAGCGCCCTGCTCGACGCCCTGGGCCGCCTCTACCACCTGGTGTCCCAGCAGAACCGGGACCTGGCGGCCATGAACCAGCAGCTGGAAGCCAAGGTGGAGGAGCGCACCCGGGAACTGTCGGCGGCCAACGTCCGCCTGGCGGCGGAGCAGGCCGAACTGGCGCGGCTGCTGCAGAAGGTGGAAAGCACCCAGCAGCAATTGCTGCAGTCGGAAAAAATGGCGGCCATCGGCCAGCTGGCGGCCGGGGTGGCCCACGAGATCAACAATCCGGTGGGCTTCGTCCATTCCAACCTGGGCAGCCTGAAGCAGGACATCGCCCTGCTGTTCAAGGTCATCGACACCTACGAGCAGCACCTGCCGGACAGCGGCCCGGCCTTCGCCGCCCTGCAGCAGGTGCGGGAGGAGGCGGACCTGGCCTACCTGAAGAGCGACCTGCCGGCCCTGCTGGCCGAGTCCGACGAGGGCCTGGCCCGGGTCACCAAGATCGTCAAGGACCTCAAGGATTTCTCCCATGTGGACGAGGCCGAGCTGCAGACGGCGGACCTCAACAAGGGCATGGAAAGCACCCTCAACGTGGTGTGGAACGAGCTCAAGTACAAGGCCGAGGTGGTGCGGGAGTACGGCGATATTCCCCTGGTGCAGTGCATGCCGGCCCAGATCAACCAGGTGTTCATGAACCTGCTGGTGAACGCGGCCCACGCCATTCCTGAGCACGGCACCATCACCGTGCGTTCGGGCCGGGAAGAAAACGGGGTGTGGATGGAGGTGCAGGACACCGGCAAGGGCATGACGCCGGAAGTGCAGAAGCGCATTTTCGAGCCCTTCTTCACCACCAAGCCGGTGGGCAAGGGCACGGGCCTGGGCCTTTCCCTCTCCTACGACATCGTGGTCAAGAAGCACGGCGGCCGCATTGAAGTGCGCAGCGCCCCGGGCCAGGGTTCCACCTTCCGCGTCAGCCTGCCCCTGGAGCCGGCCGCCGCAGGGGCCGCCTAGGCCTCAGGGTTCAGCCGCCGCGGTGGTTGGCGGCGTCCTGCTGCTCCTCCTGCACCATGAGGCGACGCAGGACGAAGGGAAAGAAACCCGAAATGATGAGGGAGACGGCCGTCACCAGGGCGGCGATGCCGGCGCCGCTGTCGGCCAGGATGGGATGCAGGAGGGCGCCGAATCCGGCCAGGCTGGCCACGGCGGGCACCAGGCAGAGCAGGCCGAGAAACTCCATGACGATGAAGCTGAGGGGCAGATTTTTCATGGAGGCAATGATGCCAGAGAGCACCGTACGGGGCCAATCCCGTATAGCATTCACGACCATTACAAATAGATTCAAACAGGGGGATTTTGCTCATGCTGTTCAGAACCTGGGCTTTTGTCATTGCGCTGTTCTTTGTCCTCGGTGCCTACGACACCATCTTTCCGTCGGCGCCGCCCCAGTGGATGGAGGCGGATTTCGAGACGGTGCACCGTAGCGGCGAGTTACCCTCCTCCCGCCTGACCCTGAAGGGTGGCGACATCGGTAGCGACCTGCTGTACACCGAGCGTTTCCACCGCATCAATTCCCTCAGCTTCATCCTCGTGCCCGAAGACACGCCGGCGGACAGCAAGCCCGAGGCCCGCATCCTCTACAAGGTGCCCACGCCCAAGGACACGGACGAAAACAATCTGACCCAGGTGGCCGTGACCCTGGTGCCGGAGAGCTTTTCTGGCTGCATCTCCGAAACCAGCGATCCGGAGAAGGTGAAGTTCCTGGTGGACAGCGGCTACCAGGTCAAGCTGCCCTTGCTGGAAATGACTCCTTGCAGCCGCGAGGCGGCACCGGCCTCGCCCCTCAATTCCTACTGGGGCCTGCTGGGGCTGCCGGTGGTGCTGTACGGCCTGTGGCAGTTCTTGCGCCTGTTCCGCCTGTGTTACCGGGAGCGCCGGGAAGCGGCCGCGGAGGTGGATGACCGTCTCATGCCGGAGGACCTGTCGCTTGGGGAAACGGTGCGCACGGCCAAGGCCGGCTTCAATCGCTGGAAGCTGCTGCGGGAGTCCTGCCTTGATGCAGCCTGCCATTACGTGCCCCGTCTGGCCCTGTACCGTCTCAAGGACGCCTTGCCCCGGGACGTGGGCCGGGTCTCCCTGGGGGCCTGGCGCCAGCTGCGCGATGCCCGGCGCGAAGGGCGCCTGGGAGAAACCCTGCGGGAGATGGGGCGCAATCCCCTGATCGTGGTGAGCAACGTCAGCGCCCTGGTGCTGTTGCTGTCCACCCTCATCCTGAGCGGCCGGCAGCTGGAGGCGGTGGCCGCCATGGTCGGTGCCGGGATCTTCTTCGGCCTCTGGTTCGTGTATGCCCGTTATCTGGGCATGAGCCGGCGCAAGGCCCTGTCGGCCACCTTCGTCTATTGCCTGGCGGCCATGCTCTGGCTCTCCGGCATGCCCCAGCTTCTGCTGGAGGAAGGCGTGCTGATCAAGCTGCCCTTCCTCAGCGACAGCATGACCGTCATCCACCCGGACCTCTTGTCCCTGCCCTGGGTGGTGCTGTTCGCCCCCCTCAGCTATGTGGTGCTGGTCTATCTCGGCCGGGGCGTGATCCGCTATTTCAGCGGCGGCCTGGAGTTCGACTACTCGGGCAAGAAGGTGGTGCTCTCCGACGAGGACAGCTGAGCCCTAGAGAAAGAGCCGGGCCACCGCCTCCGGGTTGGCGGGGAAGTAGAAGTGCACGTAGGAGGCGGTGAGGCGGCCGACCCGGTAGATGGGCTCCCCCGGCGTGTTGCCGGTGAGCTTGACTGCCCGCACCAGGGGTTCCAGGGGCGTGCTGCTGGTGGAGTAGTGGAAGCTGTGGCCGGGCAGGCGGCCTTCCGGCAGTTCGGCGGCCATCAGGCCCAGGGCTGCCAGCTTCTTCTGCATGCGGCTCTCGCCGGGCAGCAGACCGAAGCCGGCCGTGCTTTCCCCCGTCACCGAGACCAGGGTTTCGAACAGGCTCATCATGCCGCCGCATTCGGCCAGCAGGGGCTTGCCGGCGGCCGCGTGGGCCTGCAGGGCGGCAGCCATGGAGCGGTTGGCGGCGATGGCGGCGCCGTGCAGTTCCGGATAGCCGCCGGGCAGCCACAGGGCGTCGCAGGGGGGCAGGGTGGCGTCGGCCAGGGGCGAGAAATGGACGAGGCGGGCGCCCAGGTTCTCCAGGCATTCCAGGTTGGCCGGGTAGGCGAAGCAGAAGGCGGCGTCCCGGGCCACCGCCACGGTCTTGCCCGCCAGCAGGCGGGGCAGGGCAGGCGGCGGGGCCGGGGCGAAGTGTACCGGCGGCGGCAACTGGGCCGCGGCGGTGGCGGCGAGGGCGTCGGCCATGGCGTCCAGGCGCTGTTTCAGGTCCTCGATCTCGGCGGCGGGGAGCAGGCCCAGGTGGCGCTCCGGCATGGCGGCGTCGTTGTCCCGGGGCAGGTGGCCGTACCAGGCGATGTCGGCTTCATCCAGGGTGTCGCGGCACAGTTGGGCGTGGTAGGCGCTGCCGACCCGGTTGGCCAGCACCGCGCCGATGGGGGCGCCGCGGCCCTGTTCCTCCCGGTAGTGCTTGAGGCCGAAGGCGACGGCGCCGAAGCTGCCGGCCATGGCGGAGGCGTCCAGCACCAGCAGGATGGGCAGGCCCAGCAGGCGGGCCAGGGCGGCGGCGGAGGGTTCGCCGTCGTTGAGGCCCATCACCCCTTCCACCAGGATCAGGTCGTTCTCCGCCGCGGCCCGTGCCAGGCGCCAGCGGGCGTCGGCTTCGCCGCCCATGCGGAAGTCGATGTTGTCGCAGGGCTGGCCGCTGGCCACCTGGTGGATCTGGGGATCGAGGAAGTCCGGGCCGCACTTGAAGACCTTGACCCGGCGCCCCTGGCGCGCGTGGAGCCGGGCCAGGGCGGCGACCACGGTGGTCTTGCCCTGGCCGGAAGCGGGGGCGGCGACGAGGAGGGCGGGGCAGGCGAGGGAGGTCATGGGCGGCGGCTCGGTGGGGATTTTGGGGGGATGGCCTGGGAGGCAGGCGGGACGGGCATCGGCGGCATGCCGTCGCCAGGATGCCCGTGTCTATTGCCGGTCAGGCCGGCGGCCCTTCAGAACTCGATCCCGGGCATGGCGGCGACGCCGGCCTGGAAAGCGTGCTTGACCATGCCCATTTCGGTGACGGTGTCGGCGGCGGCCACCAGGGCCTCCGGCGCGGCGCGGCCGGTGACGATGACGTGCTGGTGCGGCGGGCGGGCGGCGAAGGCGGCCAGCACCGCATCCAGTTCCAGCCAGCCGTACTTGAAGGCGTAGGTCAGCTCGTCCAGGATCACCAGGTCGATGGCCGGGTCGGCGAGGTAGACGCAGGCCTGTTCCCAGGCGGCCCGGGCGGCGCGCAGGTCCTTCTCCCGGTCCTGGGTTTCCCAGGTGAAGCCTTCGCCCATGACGTGCCATTTGACGTTGGGCTGCTGCCGGAAAAAGCCTTCCTCGCCGGTGTCGGAGCGGCTCTTCACCAGCTGGATGACGGCGGCGCTGTGGCCGTGGCCCAGGGCCCGGGCGAGGACGCCGAAGGCGGCGGAACTCTTGCCCTTGCCGTTGCCGGTATGCACCAGCAGGACGCCGCGCTCCTGGCTGGCCTGGGCGATCTTGGCGTCGACCACTTCCTTCTTGCGGGCCATGCGGCTGTTGTGGCGTTGGTTGCGCTCGTCGCTCATGGGGAACTCCGGGAATCGGGGGAAAGGGAAAAGGGGGAAAGGGAAAAGGGGGAAAGGGAAAAGGGGGAAAGGGAAAAGGGGCGGCTGGAGAAAAAGGCTGGCGTTAGCAGGGGATGAACCAGCGGCTGCCCCCGTCCTCCACCTCCCGCAGGGGATGGCCGTAGAGGCGGCTGAGGTGGGCGGCGGTGAGGATCTCGGCCACCGGCCCGCTCTCCCAGGTGCCGTCGCCCTGCAGCAGCAGGGCCCGGTCGCAGTAGCGGGCGGCCAGGCCCGGGTCGTGCAGCACCATCACCACGCCGGCGCCCCGCTCCCGGGCCAGGCCGGCGAACAGTTCCAGGGCGGTGATCTGGTGGGAGAGGTCCAGGTGGGCCAGGGGCTCGTCCAGCAGATAGAGGTCCGGCGCCTGGGTCAGCAGGGTGGCGATGGCCAGGCGCTGGCGCTCGCCGCCGGAGAGGGAAGGCGTCTCCCGCTGTTCCATGCCGGCCAGCCCCACCCGGGCCAGGGCGGCCCGGGCCAGTTCCGCATCGGCGCCCGATTCCCAGTCCCAGCGGCCCAGGTGGGGATGGCGCCCGGCCAGGGCCGTCTCCAGCACGCTGGAAGCGAAGGCGTCGGCCTGGGTCTGGGCCATCCAGCCCCGTTGCCGGGCCGCCGCCCGGGGCCCCAGTTCCCCATAGCTGCGCCCCTGCAGGCGCACCTCGCCGCCCTGGGCCGGACGCAGGCCGGCCAGGGTGGACAGCAGGGTGGACTTGCCGGCCCCGTTGCGTCCCAGGATGGCCAGCCGTTCCCCCGGCTGCAGTTGCAGCTCCAGGTCGCGGCAGACTTCTCGGTCGCCGATGCGCACGGTGAGTCGGCTGGCTTGCAGCAAGGCAGTCATCGCGGCGCCCGGGTGAGGAGGAAGAGGAACACGGGCACACCGATGAGGGCGGTCAGCACCCCCACCGGCAGCTGCTGGGGCGCCGCTACGGTGCGGGCCAGGGTGTCGGCCAGGGCCAGCAGGGCGCCGCCGGCCAGGGCCGAGGCGGGCAGCAGCAGGCGCTGGTCGTTGCCCACTGCCAGGCGCACCAGATGGGGCACCACCAGACCGACGAAGCCGATGGAGCCGGCGGTGGTGACGGCGGTGGCGGTGGCCAGGGAAGCCACCACATAGACCAGCCGGCGCAGGCGCACCACGGCCACGCCGAGGGCCTGGGCCGTGGCCAGGCCCCGGGCTAGCAGATTAAGTTCCCGGGCAAAGGGTAGGGCCAGCAGCAGGGCCGCCGCCAGGGCCAGCAGGGGCGGCCGGGCATCGGTGGCCTGGGAGAGGTCGCCCATCAGCCAGTAGAGCATGCCGTGCAGCTTGTGCTCCGGCGCCAGGGACAGCATCAGGGCCACCAGGGCGCCGCAGCCGGCGGCGACGATGACCCCGGTGAGAAGTAGGCGGGTCTGGGTCCACGAGCCGTCGCCGTGGGCCAGGCCGAAGACCAGGAAAGTGGCGGCCAGGGCGCCGCTGAAGGCGAGGCCGTTGATGCCGAAGGCGGACAGCCCGAGCAGGATGGCCACCAGGGCGCCGACCCCGGCGCCGCCGGAGATGCCCAGCACATAGGGATCGGCCAGGGGATTGCGCAGCAGCACCTGCATCAGGCAGCCGGCCACCGCCAGCAGCCCGCCGCAGGCAAAGGCGGCCAGGGCCCGGGGCAGGCGCAGGTTATGCACCACCGCGTAGCCCGGCGCCTCGGCGTCCCCGAGCAGCCCCTGCAGGACGACGCCGGGGGGAATGCTGATGCTGCCCACCGCCAGGGCCACGACCAGGCTCACCCCGGCCAGCAGCACCAGCAGGGCAATGACGATCAGGGCACGACGGCGGGAGGGCATGGTTGGTGAGTTATTTCGGCGTGTAGCGCAGGCCGACGAACAGGGTGCGGCCGGCGGTCATGAACTGGGTGTCGCCGCTGCCGCGGTAGAGCTCGTACTGTCGGTCGCCGATATTCTTGATCTGTCCTTCGATGGACCAGTCCTTGTCGAGGGGGTGGCGGACAAAGGCGTTGAACAGGCTGAATCCGCCCATGCGGCTCTGGTTTTCCTTGTCTTCGTAACGTGAGCCGACGCTCTTCATATCGCCACCGAAGGTCAGGTTGCCCAGTTTGTAGGAAAGGGCCAGGGTGAATTGTTCTTCAGCCCGGCGTCGCAGCACTTTACCGGTGATTTCGTCGGTGGGGCGCGTCAGGTCCAGCGCGGTGCTGACCGAAAGATCGTGCCAGGTACCACGATAGGACCAGGTGCTGCCGGTGATCTTGGCCTTGCCGATGTTGTCCGGCGTGTTGCCCCAGTCGATCAGATCCGTGACCCGGTTGTCGTAGTAGACCACCCGCGCTTCGTGGCCGGTATTTTCCCAGGCCATGCCGATCTCGGTGTTCTTGGAGCTTTCCGGTTTCAGGTTGGGATTGCCGCCGAAGCAGCCCCAGATGGGGTAGCAGGTGGAGGGGAAGTAAAGGTCGTTGAAACTGGGTGCTTTGAACGCAGTGCCCTGGGAAATGAAGGCCCGCAGCTGTTCGGTGAACTGGTAGCCGTAGGCGGCGGACCAGGTGTCCTTGGCCCCGATGCCGGAAATGTGGTCGCGCCGGGTGTTGGCCTGGAGCCGGTGGTTGCCGAAGACCTGGTTCCAGCCCAGCAGGTAGGAGTGGGTATCCCGGGATTTCAGGGTGTAGGTCTGGTTGGAGTCGATGGACTGCTTCTGTTCTTCCACGGCCACCAGCCAGCCCCCCAGCCGGGTAGTGATTTCGTTCTGCCAGGAGAGGGTGGTCTGGGTCGTCTCGTAGCGGCGCATGGTGGCTGGCTCATAGGTGACGGCGGCATTCCGGGATTCCCCCATGCGCAGGGTGGAAGTCCAGTCCTTGAGGATGCGGTTGCGGCTGTAGATGTTCCAGGACGACAGGGTGGTCTTGGTCCGGTCGTCGAAATTGACGTTGCCGTCCATGTGGTTGGTATTGTCGGTCTGCAGGTAGCTCATGCCGACTTCGTGGCCGACGGCAGGTCGCACCTGCAGGGAAGCCGAGGCAGAGCGGCTGGAATAGCCGTCCTTGTCCGGATTGGAGAGTGGTCCCCGGGTGGCGCTGATGCCATCGCTGTCGAAGGTGCTGGCGGATAGGGCATAGGAAATCAGCTGATTGCCACCGGAAACTCCGCCGCTGGTTTCCCGCGTGTTGTGGGAGCCGACCTTGGCGCTGAAACGGGGAGCCAATGGCCCCTGGCCCCGGGTGGTGAATACCTGGATGACGCCGCCGATGGCCTCCGAACCGTACAGGGCCGAAGCCGGGCCGCGCAGGACCTCGACACGCTCGATCTCCTGGGCCGGAATCATGTCGAAGGGGGCCTCTCCCAGGGTGGCTGAAGTCAGGGGAATGCCGTCCACTAGGAGCAGGGCATGGCCGGAATTGGTGCCGCGGATGAAGAAAGAACTCTGCTTTCCCGGCAACTGGCCTTCGGTGATGAAAATGCCGGGCACGCTCGACAGGACTTCGGCGAGGGTCACCTGTCCCTTTTGCTGGATTTCCTCCCGGGTGATCACGGTGGTGTCGGCCAGGAGTTCATTGGCTCGCGTCGGCGTCCGGGTGGCGGTGACCAGTACGGGGTCCAGGCTCTGGGATTCGGCGTGGGCCGTTGGGAGCACAACGAGGGTCAGCGCCGCGGTCAGCGCTTGGTAACGGGATGTGGCTTGCATGATGGATTCCTTCTGCCATGCCCAAGCGTCCCCGCTGGGCAAGGTTGCAATGAGGAAAGCAGGGGAGTGACAAGCGAGTGAGATGACCCGCTGCTTTCCAGCGATGCGCAAGGCCGGTATCCGGGCTCGGAAGTCTTGATCCATCGCCTTCCCGGGGGTGACCCAGTGGCATCGTGATGGACCCGCACTTCCTTACCGTTGCGGGGGCAGCACAGGCATTGCACCGCTGCTGGCGGCGCGCACCTGTTTCCCGTTTAACCGCGGAGGAGGACTCCTCCCGCGGCACCTGACGCGGAGCGTTGTCCCTAGTGGAACAACGGGGGCGGATGGTACTCCATACCGGCCTGTATGGCGAGGCCGGCGCCTGGGTGCTTTGGCATAAAACACATTCAAAATATGGTCTTAGTCCTTGACCTTGCGTGTTTTTGGCCTCTATAGTTCGCGCCTATGACTAAGCAATTGGATGCCCTCGAGGGCAAGGTGGCGCAGGTGGTCAACCTCTGCCACAGCCTGCGGGCCGAGAACCAGGAACTGCGCGCCCGACTGGCCAGCGCGGAAGACGAGCGCCTGCGTCTGGTCGAGCGCATGGAGGCGGCCCGCACCCGCCTCGAGGCGCTGGCCGAACAGCTGCCTGAGGAGGGCAAGGCATGAGCGGCAACTTCATCGACGTGGCCATCCTCGGCCGCGAATACCGGGTGGCCTGTCCGCCCGGCGAACAGGAAGCGCTGCTGGCTGCCGTCGCCTATGTGGACCGCAAGATGCAGGACATCGCAGCCAAGAGTAAGACTGCCGCCGCCGAGCGCGTGGCGGTCATGGCGGCCCTGAATATCGCCCACGAACTGCTTTCCGCCGGGAAGGCGGAGAGCCCCGCAGAAAATCCTGAAACCCCCGTTGACGGCTCTGACTTTCAGCGTAGAATCGGAGCCATGGAAACACAGTTGGACGCGGCCCTCCAAGGCCAGGAACCCTTGTTCTGAAGCCTTCTTGGCCGCACCAGCAAAAGTTTCCGCCGATTGTCCCCTGCGGTGTTCGTCAAGGCCATATATTCCTTGAACCAATGCTAATTGGCATCGGCCGCGAACCACTCATCCGCTGTTGTGAGCGCCCTTCGTCGGGTGCACCTGATGCGGACGGCAAGCGACCACTCTGAACTCAGGTTCAGGATGCCGGCCTAACGGCACAGGCGGGGGCCTAATACAGCAGCGCGGTGCGAGCAATCCACCGCGCTGTTTCCTTTTGTGGCCCCTCTTTTCCCCTGTTCGCCCATGGCTTACTGGCTGATGAAATCCGAGCCGGACGAAGTGTCCATCGACGACCTGGCCCGTCTCGGCCGGGTGCCCTGGTTCGGCGTGCGCAACTATCAGGCCCGCAATTTCATGCGCGATGCCATGAAGCTGGGCGACGGCGTGCTCTTCTACCATTCCGGCTGTGCCGTGCCGGGCATTGCCGGCCTGGGCCAGGTGGCGTCCGCTGCCTACGCCGATGCCACCCAGTTCGATCCGGCCAGTCCCTATTTCGATGCCAAATCCTCGCCCGGGCAGCCCCGCTGGCTCAACGTGGATGTGGCCTTCGTCGCCCGCGGGCGCTTCGTGCCCCTGACCGAACTGCGGCGCCATCCGGCCCTGGCCGCCATGGGGGTGCTGCAAAAGGGCAGCCGCCTGTCCATCACCCCGGTGACGGCGGAAGAGTGGCAATTCATTACCTGCAAGTTGATGGAGCTGAACGATGTTTTTTGATTTCTGGTGGCTGGCCTATGTGGGCCTGGGCCTCTTTGCCGGTTTCATGGCCGGCCTCCTGGGCATCGGCGGCGGCGCCGTGATGGTGCCCCTGCTGGCCATGATCTTCGCCGGCCAGCAGTTCCCGCCGGAGCAGATGCTGCACCTGGCCCTCGGCACCTCCATGGCCACCATCATCTTCACCGCCATTTCCAGCCTGCGCACCCACCACCAGCATGGCGCCGTGATGTGGGACACGCTGCGCTCTTTCACCCCGGGGGTGCTGGTGGGGACCGTGCTGGGCACCCAGCTCGCCGCCCGCATTTCCACCCAGGGCCTGGCCCTGTTCTTTGCCTGCTTCATTTCCTGCGTGGCGTTGCAGATGGCGTTGAACTTCAAGCCGAAACCCCACCGGGAACTGCCCGGCCCGGCCGGCCTGGGGCTGGCGGGTGGGGTCATCGGCGCCCTCTCTTCCCTGGTGGCCATCGGCGGCGGCTCCCTGACAGTGCCTTATCTGGCCTGGTGCAACGTGCCGGTGCGCAACGCCATCGGCACTTCGGCGGCCCTCGGCCTGCCCATCGCCTTCTTCGGCACCCTGGGCTACATCTGGAACGGCTGGGGCGAGGCCGGCCTGCCGGCCTGGAGCGTTGGTTACGTCTATCTGCCGGCCCTGCTGTGGGTGATGGCGGGCAGCGTGGTGGCGGCCCCGGTGGGGGCGCGTCTGGCCCATCGCCTGCCGGTGGCGACCCTGAAGCGGATTTTCGCCGGCGTGCTGGTGCTGCTGGCAGCCAAGATGTTGCATGGCGTCATGTAGATGGCGGCTTGCCGACCTTGATGCATATGGAAAGGGCCTGCGGGCCCTTTTTTGTTTTTGCGCCGCGACATACGGGCGGGTATGGAAATTTGCGTAACTGTTATATCATTGCGTAATCCATGTCCGTTCCCGGACGCAATACGGGTTTCCCACATTGGGGAAAACCCGCCGGGAGGGCTGGGTAGAGGGGGAGTCGGTCTTTTTCTGCCGACCTAAACAAATACTCAAACTGAGGAGAACACTCGTGAGCAGCGCTGCCTACGAACGGATTCGCAACAATCCGAAGTTCGACAAGCTGGTTGCCACCCGCAGCCGCTTCGCCTGGACCCTGTCTGCCGTGGTCCTGATCCTGTACTACGGCTTCATGGCCGTGGTCGCCTTCAATCCCACCCTGCTGGCCTCGCCCCTGGGCGAAGGCCGTATCGCCACCATCGGCTGGCCCATCGCCGCCCTGATGATGCTGCTGTTCTGGGTCATGACCGGCCTCTACGTGCATCGCGCCAACGGCAAGTTCGACGAAATCAACGCCGAACTGATCAAGGAAGCCACCAAGGAGGCCCAATAATGCGTAACCTGTCCCGCTTCCTGCCCCTGTTGGGCCTGCTGCTGGCCGCCGGTGCCGCCTATGCCGGTCCCGGTACCGTCGGCGAGGCTGAAAAGCAGCCCCTGAACGTGGCCGCCATCGCCATGTTCGTGGCCTTCGTGCTGTCCACCCTGGGCATCACCTACTGGGCCGCCAACCGCACCAAGTCCACCGCCGACTTCTACACTGCCGGCGGCGGCATCACCGGTTTCCAGAACGGCCTGGCCATTGCCGGTGACTACATGTCCGCCGCCACCCTGCTGGGTCTGACCTCCATGGTGTTCGCCAAGGGCTATGACGGTTTCGTCTACATCGTCGGCTTCTTCGTCGGCTGGCCCATCATTCTGTTCCTGATGGCCGAGCGCCTGCGTAACCTGGGCCGCTTCACCTTTGCCGACATCACCTCCTACCGTCTCGACCAGAGCAAGGTGCGGACGGTGGCTGCCATCTCTTCCCTGACCGTGGTGCTGTTCTACCTGATCACCCAGATGGTCGGCGCCGGCCAGCTGATCAAGCTGCTCTTCGGCCTGGACTATGAGGTGGCCGTGGTCGTGGTGGGCGTGCTGATGATGGTCTATGTGACCTTCGGCGGCATGATTGCCACCACCTGGGTGCAGATCATCAAGGCCTGTCTGCTGCTTGGCGGCGGCACCCTGATGATGCTGCTGGCCATGTCTCACTTCGGTTTCGATTTCGAAACCCTGGTCACCAAGGCCACCGAAGTGCACAAGGACGGCACCAAGATCATGGGTCCGGGTTCCCTGCTGGCCGATCCGGTCAATGCCGTGTCCCTGTCCCTGGGCCTGATGTTCGGTACCGCCGGCCTGCCCCACATCCTGATGCGCTTCTTCACCGTGCCGGATGCCAAGCAGGCCCGCAAGTCCGTGTTCGTGGCCACCGGCTTCATCGGCTTCTTCTTCCTGGTGGTGGTGCTGCTGGGTATGTCCGCCATCGTTCTGGTCGGCACCAACCCCGAGTTCTTCGAAGGCGGCAACGTCGGCGGCAAGATGATCGGCGGCGGCAACATGGTGGCCATGCACCTGGCCAAGTTCGTCGGCGGCAACATCTTCCTCGGCTTCCTGTCCGCCGTGGCCTTCGCCACCATCCTGGCCGTGGTTTCCGGCCTGGCTCTGGCCGGCGCTTCCGCCATCTCCCACGACATCTACGCCAATGTGATCTGCAAGGGCAAGCCCAAGGGTGGTTCCGAGCTGAAGGTGTCCAAGATCGCCTCCATCTTCATCGGTCTGGCTGCCATCGGCCTGGGCATCATGTTCGAAAAGCAGAACCTGGCCTTCATGGTCGGCCTGGCTTTCGGCATCGCTGCTTCCGCCAACTTCCCGGTGCTGATCCTCTCCATGTACTGGAAGGGCCTGACCACCAAGGGCGCCATCGCCGGCACCATCTGCGGCCTGACTGCCGCCGTGGTCTTCGTGGTGCTGTCCAAGGCCGTGTGGGTGACCGTGCTGGGCAAGGCCCAGGCCATCTTCCCCTACGACCAGCCGGCCCTGTTCTCCATGCCCCTGGCTTTCCTCATCGCCTTCGTGGTCTCCAAGCTGGATACCAGCGCTCAGGCCAAGCGCGAGATCGAAGCCTTCGACGACCAGTACGTGCGTGCCCAGACCGGTTTGGGTGCCGCCGGCGCCAGCAACCACTAAGCGCCAGCTGCAGCGTCAGCGTCATAAAAAAGCCCCGGGAGTTTCCCGGGGCTTTTTCTTTTTGCCGGCGCCGGCGGCCAGCGCAGTTTGTTGATCAGCAGCCCTTGAAGGCGGGTTTGCGCTTGGCCAGGAAGGCGTCCAGGCCTTCCTTGTAGTCGGCGGTGTCGAGGAAGGCGAAGGAGGCGGCCTTTTCTTCCTGGGTCAGGGGTGCGCCGGAAGCCAGGCGGCGCATCCACTGCTTGTGCCAACGGGCCACCAGGGGAGCGCCGGCGGCGATGCGGCGGGCGGTGGCGGTGACTTCGTCCTCCAGCTGGGCATCGGCCACCACCCGCGTCAGCAGGCCCTTGGCGTAGGCCTCGGCGGCAGAGAGGATGCGCCCTTCCAGCAGGATCTCGGACATCACGGCGGGGCCGGCCAGGGCCAGCAGGCCGGACATCTCGCCCGGATACATGGAGAAGCCCAGCTTGTTGATGGGGGCGCCGAACTTGGCTCCTTCGCCGGCGATGCGCAGGTCGCAGTTGCCGGCGATCTCCAGGCCGCCGCCGACGCAGGCGCCCCGGATCAGGGCCACGGTGGGGTGGGGGCAGTCGCGCACCGCATCCAGGGCGGCGCCCACCTTGTCGTGGTAGTGCAGGGCCTGTTCCAGATTGGTGCGCTTGACCAGGAATTCCTCGATGTCGCCGCCGGCGGCGAAGGCTTCGCCGGCACCGGCGAGGACGACGCAGCGCAGGCTGGAGTCGGCCGAGAGTTCGGCCATGGCGGCGGCCAGGTCGCACCACATGGCGTAGTTAACGGCGTTGAGCTTCTCCGGGTTGGAGAGGGTGACGGTGGCGATGTCGCCGTCACGGGAGACGAGAATGCGTCCGGACATGGCGGTTCTTTCAAGGCGGGGGTGGAAAAAAACAGGGGCTGCAGAGGCAGCCCCGGGGTGTGCGGCGGGTGCGGTTCAGCGGCTGGTGGCCTTGGCCATGGCTTCGCTGCCGGCGATGAGGTGGCTCTTCATGACCTTCTCGGCCAGGTCCGGGTCCTTGGCGGTGATGGCGGCCAGCAGTTCCCGGTGTTCTTCCATGGACTTCTTCAGGCGGCCGTCCACGGACAGGGACTGGTAGCGGGTCAGCTTGAGGACCTTGCGCAAATCCTGGATCACCTGCAGCAGCCAGCGGTTGCCGGCGATTTCCCAGAGGGTCAGGTGGAAATTCTGGTTGGCCTCGAAGTAGGCCGGAATGTTGCCGGTGGCGGCCGCCTTTTCCAGGATGTCCTGGATCGCCTGCAGGCGGGCCACGTCGGCCGGGGTGGCCTTCTGGGTGGCCTCGAAGGCGCAACGGCCTTCCAGCATGGCGATGATGGGGAAGATTTCCTGGATGTCGCCCCCGGACAGCTCGGTGACGTAGCAGCCGCGGCGCGGCTTGAGGGTCACCAGGCCTTCGGAGGCCAGCACCTTCAGGGCCTCGCGCAGGGGGGTGCGGGAGATGCCGTAGTCTTCGGCCAGGGCCTGCTCGTCGATCCAGGTGCCGGGCGGCAGTTCATGGGAAAAGATGCGCTGACGCAGGCGCTCGGCCACTTCTTCGTAGAGGGCGGGCTGGGCGATACGGATGGCGTTCATGAACGATCGGTGGGACAGAAATTCAGCAGGATATAGAAAATCCGGACGCAGAGTCTGGTGTCTTTGCCCTATGCGTTACGTAATAAGCCAAGCATTACGCAAGCCGCAAGCAGGGCGCAATTATAGCCCAGTTGGCAAGTATTGCATTCATAATTATGGATACAGTATTATCCAGGGTTCGGGATGTCAAGCTGGCCGAGAAGCGGGTTCATGGCTGCCGGCGCTCCCTTAGCAAGCCCTTCCCCGCCGCCTGTTTGGGCGGCGTAGAATCGAAAATCTAGCCGTCGCAGCGCCCCTGGCATGCGGCGGGTGTACCGAGAAAGGTCTGACATGTCTGCCGACGCATCCAAGCCCCAATTGCCCAATTCCGACAACCTGGACGCCTGGGCCAAGGCCGCCGCCAAGTCCGCTCCCGGCGGCGACGTCAATGCGCTCAACTGGATCACGCCGGAAGGCCTGACCGTCAAGCCCCTGTACACCAAGAAGGACGTGGAGGATCTGCCCTACGCCGACACCCTGCCCGGCTTCGCTCCCTATCTGCGCGGTCCCCAGGCCACCATGTACGCCGTGCGGCCGTGGACCATCCGCCAGTACGCCGGCTTCTCCACCGCCGAAGAATCCAACGCCTTCTACCGCAAGGCTCTGGCCGCCGGTGGCCAGGGCGTCTCCGTGGCCTTCGACCTGGCCACCCACCGCGGCTACGACTCGGACAATCCCCGGGTCCTGGGCGACGTCGGCAAGGCCGGCGTGGCCATCGATTCCGTCGAGGACATGAAGATCCTCTTCGACGGCATCCCCCTCGACAAGATTTCCGTTTCCATGACCATGAACGGCGCCGTGCTGCCCATCCTGGCCGGCTACATCGTCGCCGCCGAAGAGCAGGGCGTCTCCCAGGAACAGTTGTCCGGCACCATCCAGAACGACATCCTGAAGGAGTTCATGGTCCGCAACACCTATATCTATCCGCCCAAGCCGTCGATGAAGATCATCTCCGACATCTTCGGCTACACCGCGCAGCACATGCCCAAGTTCAACTCGATTTCCATCTCGGGTTATCACATCCAGGAAGCCGGGGCCAACCAGGCCATCGAACTGGCATTTACCCTGGCTGACGGCATGGAATACGTGCGCACCGGCATCGCCTCCGGTCTCGATGTGGACGCCTTCGCCGGCCGTCTGTCCTTCTTCTGGGCGGTGGGCATGAACTTCTACCTGGAAATCGCCAAGATGCGCGCCGGCCGGATGCTGTGGCACCGCATCATGAGCCAGTTCAATCCCAAGAGCGCCAAGTCCCTCATGCTGCGGACCCACAGCCAGACCTCCGGCTGGTCCCTCACCGAGCAGGACCCGTACAACAACGTGGTACGCACCACCATCGAGGCCATGGCGGCCGTCTTCGGCGGCACCCAGTCCCTGCACACCAACGCCCTGGACGAGGCCATCGCCCTGCCGACGGAATTCTCCGCCCGCATCGCCCGCAACACCCAGCTCATCATCCAGGAAGAAACCCACATCTGTAACGTGGTGGACCCCTGGGCCGGTTCCTACATGATGGAAAAGCTGACCCAGGACATGGCCGACAAGGCCTGGAGCATCATCCAGGAAATCGAAGCCATGGGCGGCATGACCAAGGCCGTGGAATCCGGCTGGGCCAAGATGCAGGTGGAAACCTGCGCCGCCGACAAGCAGGCGCGCATCGACTCCGGCAAGGACGTCATCGTCGGCGTGAACAAGTACAGGCTGGCCAAGGAAGACCAGATCGACATTCTGGACATCGACAACCACGCCGTGCGCGAAGCCCAGATCGCCCGCCTGAAGAAGATCCGCGCCAGCCGCGACAGCGCTGCCGTGCAGGCCGCCCTGGATGCCCTGACCCAGTGCGCCGAGAGCGGCGAGGGCAACCTGCTGGACCTGAGCGTCAAGGCCATCCGCCTGCGCGCCACCGTGGGCGAAGTGTCCGATGCCCTGGAAAAGGTCTTCGGCCGCTTCCGTGCCAACAACCAGACCATTTCCGGTGTTTATGGAGGCGTCGTGGAAGGACAGGAAAGCTGGGAATCCATCAAGGCCGACATCGCCAAGTTCGCCGAAGAAGAAGGCCGTCGCCCCCGCATCATGATCGCCAAGCTGGGCCAGGACGGCCACGACCGTGGCGCCAAGGTGGTGGCCACCGCCTTCGCCGACCTGGGCTTCGACATCGACATGGGCCCCCTCTTCCAGACCCCGGAAGAAGCCGCCCGCCAGGCCGTGGAAAACGACGTGCACGCCGTCGGTGTTTCCTCCCTGGCCGCCGGTCACAAGACCCTGCTACCGGCCCTGGTGAACTCCCTCAAGGAACAGGGCGCCGACGACATCATCGTCTTCGCCGGCGGCGTCATTCCCGCCCAGGATTACGACACCCTCTACGCCGCAGGCGCCAAGGCCATCTTCGGCCCCGGCACCCGCATCGAGGATTCCGCCAAGCGCGTCCTGGAAGAAATCCGCAAGTCCCGCGGCTAAGCCTTGACGATGCAGATGTCGGAAGCCTCCACGGTGGGGCAGCACTCCCTCGCCGGGGCCGACCAGGCCCTGGTGGACGGGGTCCTGGCGCGTCAGCGCCGGGCCCTGGCCAAGGCCATCACCCTGATCGAGTCCAGCCGGGCCGACCATCAGGTGCGGGCCCAGCAGGTGCTCGCCTCCCTTCTGCCCCACACGGGCAAGGCCATCCGCATCGGTATTTCCGGCGTCCCCGGCGCCGGCAAGTCCACCTTCATCGAAGCCCTGGGCATCCACCTGATCGAACGGGGCCATCGCCTGGCCGTGCTGGCGGTGGATCCTTCCTCCTCCGTCTCCGGCGGCTCCATCCTGGGTGACAAGACCCGCATGGAAACCCTGTGCCAGCGCGAGGAGGCCTTCATCCGGCCGTCCCCCTCCGCCGGCAGCCTGGGCGGCGTCGCCGAGAAGACCCGGGAAGCTATGCTGCTGTGCGAGGCCGCCGGCTTCGACGTGATCATCGTCGAGACCGTCGGCGTCGGCCAGTCCGAGACCACGGTGGCCGGCATGGTGGATATGTTCTGCCTGCTGCAGCTGCCCAATGCCGGCGACGACCTGCAGGCCATCAAGAAAGGCATCGTCGAGATCGCCGACATGGTGGTCATCAACAAGGCCGACATCGACCCCCGGGCCGCCCAGGTGGTGCGGGCCCAGTGGAACAACGCCCTGCACATGCTGCGCCACGCCAGCCCCAACTGGGCGCCGCCGGTGATCACCCTGTCGGCCCTGCACAAGGAAGGCATCGGCGACTTCTGGGCCCAGGTGGAAAAGTACCGTCAGGCCCTGACGCCTACCGGCGAGTTCGAGGCCCGGCGCCAGCGCCAGTCCATCGACTGGATGTGGAGCCTGATCGATTCCGGCCTGCGCCAGTATTTCCGTAACCACCCGGCGGTGCGCCGGAACCTGCCCGGGCTTACCCAAGCGGTGACCCAGGGCCGCACCACGCCGGCCGCGGCGGCTTACAAGCTGTTGGGCGACCTGCGAACCGATTCGCCATCCGAATAACGTTTCAAACCTTTCGACCCTGTTTCGACCCATTGGGAGAAGTCCACATGCACGACATCATTCACGAGCTGGAGAATAAGCGCGAAGCCGCCCGCCTCGGCGGTGGCCAGAAGCGCATCGACAGCCAGCACAAGAAGGGCAAGCTGACCGCCCGCGAACGCCTCGAGCTGCTGCTCGATCCCGATTCCTTCGAGGAATGGGACATGTTCAAGGAGCACCGCTGCACCGACTTCGGCATGGCCGAGACCAAGAACCCGGGTGACGGCGTCGTCACCGGCTACGGCACCATCAACGGCCGTCTGGTCTTCGTTTTCTCCCAGGACTTCACCGTCTTCGGCGGCTCCCTTTCCGAGACCCATGCCGAGAAAATCTGCAAGGTCATGGACCACGCCATGAAGGTCGGCGCTCCCGTGATCGGCCTGAACGACTCCGGCGGCGCCCGTATTCAGGAGGGCGTTGCCTCCCTGGGTGGCTACGCCGACGTGTTCCAGCGCAACGTCATGGCCTCCGGCGTGATCCCCCAGATCTCCATGATCATGGGCCCCTGTGCCGGCGGCGCCGTGTATTCCCCGGCCATGACCGACTTCATCTTCATGGTGAAGGATTCCTCCTACATGTTCGTCACCGGTCCCGAAGTGGTGAAGACCGTGACCCACGAAGAAGTGACCGCCGAGGAACTGGGCGGCGCCGTGACCCACACCACCAAGTCCGGTGTGGCCGACCTGGCCTTCGAGAACGACGTGGAAGCCCTGAACTACCTGCGTCGCCTGGTGAACTTCCTGCCCGCCAACAACCGGGAAAAGCCCCCGGTGCAGAAGACCAACGATCCTGCCGAGCGTCTGGACTTCTCCCTCGACACCCTGGTGCCGGACAACGCCAACAAGCCCTACGACATGAAGGAACTGATCATCAAGATGGTTGATGACTGCGACTTCTTCGAAATCCAGCCGGACTACGCCAAGAACATCATCACCGGCTTCGCCCGCATGGATGGCCACCCCGTCGGCATCGTCGCCAACCAGCCCCTGGTGCTGGCCGGCTGCCTGGACATCAAGTCCTCCATCAAGGCTGCCCGCTTCGTGCGCTTCTGCGACGCCTTCAACATCCCCGTGGTGACCCTGGTGGACGTGCCCGGCTTCATGCCCGGCACCTCCCAGGAATACGGCGGCATCATCAAGCACGGCGCCAAGCTGCTCTACGCCTACGCCGAATGCACCGTGCCGAAGGTCACCCTGATCACCCGCAAGGCCTACGGTGGCGCCTACGACGTGATGTCCTCCAAGCACCTGCGCGGCGACGTGAACCTGGCCTGGCCCAGTGCCGAAATCGCCGTGATGGGCCCCAAGGGCGCCGTGGAAATCATCTTCCGCGAAGAGAAGAACGACCCCGCCAAGCTGGCCGAGCGCGAAGCCGAATACAAGGCCAAGTTCGCCAACCCCTTCGTGGCCGGTGCTCGTGGCTTCATCGACGACGTCATCATGCCCAACGAGACCCGCAAGCGGATCTGCCGTTCCCTGGCCATGCTGCGTGACAAGAAACTCGACAACCCGTGGCGCAAGCACGGCAACATTCCGCTGTAAGCGACGGGAAGGACTAAAACATGTTTAAGAAAATCCTGATTGCCAACCGCGGCGAAATCGCCTGCCGCGTCATCAAGACCGCCCGCAAGATGGGCATCAAGACCGTCGCCGTCTACTCCGAGGCCGACAAGGACGCCCTGTTCGTGGAGATGGCCGACGAAGCCGTCTGCATCGGCCCGGCCGCTTCCAAGGAATCCTACCTGGTCGCCGACAAGATCATCGCCGCCTGCAAGCAGACCGGCGCCGAGGCAGTGCACCCCGGCTACGGCTTCCTCTCCGAGAACGCCGAGTTCTCCCGCCGCCTGGAAGAGGAGGGCATCAAGTTCATCGGTCCCAAGCACTACTCCATCGCCAAGATGGGCGACAAGATCGAGTCCAAGAAGCTGGCCATCGAAGCCAAGGTCAATACCATTCCCGGCTACAACGATGCCATCGACGGCCCCGACGCCGCCGTGGAAATCGCCAAGAAGATCGGCTACCCGGTGATGATCAAGGCCTCCGCCGGCGGCGGCGGCAAGGGTCTGCGCGTGGCCTACAACGACGCCGAAGCCCACGAAGGCTTCTCCTCCTGCGTTAATGAAGCCCGCAACTCCTTCGGCGACGACCGCGTCTTCATCGAGAAGTACGTGCTGGAACCCCGCCACATCGAAATCCAGGTGCTGGGCGACTCCCACGGCAACTACGTGTACCTGAACGAGCGCGACTGCTCCATCCAGCGCCGTCACCAGAAGGTCATCGAAGAGGCACCGAGCCCCTTCGTCGATCCCGAGATGCGCAAGGCCATGGGCGAGCAGGCCGTGGCCCTGGCCCGGGCCGTGAATTACGAATCCGCCGGTACGGTGGAGTTCGTGGTCTCCGGCGCCACCAAGGAGTTCTACTTCCTGGAGATGAACACCCGTCTGCAGGTGGAGCACCCCGTCACCGAACTGATCACCGGCCTCGACCTGGTGGAACAGATGATCCGCGTCGCCTACGGCGAGAAGCTGCCCCTGACCCAGGCCGACGTGCAGATCAACGGCTGGGCCATGGAGTGCCGGATCAACGCGGAAGACCCCTTCCGCGGCTTCCTGCCCTCCACCGGCCGTCTGGTGAAGTTCCAGCCGCCGGCCGAGGTGGACGGTCAGGTACGTGTGGATACCGGCGTCTACGACGGCGGCGAAATCTCCATGTACTACGACTCCATGATCGCCAAGCTGATCGTGCACGGCGCTTCCCGCGAGCAGGCCATCGCCCGCATGCGTGACGCCCTCAACGGCTTCGTCATCCGCGGCATCTCCTCGAACATTCCGTTCCAGGCCGCCCTGATGCAGCACGCCCGCTTCCAGTCCGGCATCTTCGACACCGGCTTCATCGCCAAGGAATATCCGAAGGGCTTCGACGCCTCCATGGTGCCCCACGACGATCCGGCCCTGCTGATCGGCGTCGCCGCCTTCGTGCATCGCCGCTACATCGACCGCGCCGCCCAGGTTTCCGGCCAGCTGCCGGGCCACGAGCGCAAGGTGGGCGACGAGTGGGTGGTGATCCGCAACGGCGAACGTCACCCCGTGGTGGCCAAGCCCATCGAGGGCGGCTATCTGGTGACCTACAACGGCGAGAAGTACGAGCTTCTCTCCGACTGGCGCCAGGGTCAGTCCCTGTTCAACGGCACCTGCAACGGCGAGGAATTCACCCTGCAGGTGGAACGCCACCGCATGACCTACCAGCTGTTCCACTGGGGCACCCGCGCCGACATGATGGTGATGTCTGCCCGCGCCGCCGAACTGCTGGCCCTCATGCCGGAAAAGGCCGCTCCCGACCTCTCCAAGTTCCTGCTGTCCCCCATGCCGGGCCTGCTGCGCGAAGTGTCCGTCGCCGTCGGCCAGGAAGTGAAGGCCGGCGAGAAGCTGGCCGTCATCGAAGCCATGAAGATGGAGAACATCCTCAAGGCCGAACAGGACTGCAAGGTGAAGAAGATCTCCGTCACCGCCGGCTCCAGCCTGTCGGTGGACGAAATCATCATCGAGTTCGAATAAGCGGCTGCTGCCGCCTCATCCCGCCCGCCGTCGCCCTCAGGTGACGGCGGCAGGATTGCCCAAGGGCCGGTTCTACCGGCCCTTTTTTTATGGCCGGACGTCGGCCCGGGCTTGCAGCACGGGATGGGGCGGGGCGGAGGGCGAGGCCAGGGTGCGCAGGGCGCCGTAGGCCAGGAAGGCGCCGAGGAGGGCGCACAGGGTGAAGAACAGCGCCAGCTCGCGGCGCAGCAGGCGTTCGATCCTGGGCAGGGTGTCCCTGCCGGGCGGTACTAGCGGCATCTGGTTCATTTTTTTCTCCCTGGGCTGGCTGCCCGCCTGCGCCGTCTGGCGGCGGGCCGGCAAGGCCAGTAAATACCCTGTTGCTTACATGGATATTACGGCGAGGGAGGGAGGCCGGCGGCGGCAGACGCGGTGCCGCGTCAGACCTGGGCCAGGATTTCCAGGATGTCCGTGGCTTCGGGCAGGGGTTGGGCCACCAGGAGAAAGTCGGCCATGGTGTCCAGTTCGGCCAGGGCCGCTTCCAGGGCCTCGCGGACTTCCGGGTGGTCGAAACCGTGGCCGGCCTGGGCCCGGACGATGGCCGCCGCCAGACCCTGGGCCAGGGCTTCGGCACTGTCCAGTTCCAGGTGGGCGGCGTGGTCCGCCAGGCAGTGGGCCGATTCGGCCAGGGCTTCCCCATCCGGTTCCAGGCAGGCCAGTTCCTCCCGCATCAGGGCCGCCTGCTCGCCGATTTCGCCGGCAAAGAGGCGCAGCAGGGTGGGCGAGACGGCGGGACGCTGGCTTTCCCGGCATTCCGCCAGGCGCTGGGCGACGTGGGCCACCCGTTCGGCGAAGACCGGCAGGCCCAGGTCCCGGGTGTCGCCGAGCAGTTCCAGGGCGGCGGCGATGGCGGCGCGCAGGTAGGGGTCCTCGGCCGCCTCCGGGGCGTCGAGAAGGTCGCCGACGCCGGCCAGGGATTCGGCCAGGTGCAGGGTCTCCGGCAGGTTGAGGCTCATGGCGGCGGCGCAGAGGTCGATCAGGGCCCGCCGGAAGGGCGCCAGATCGCCGCTGCCGCGCCCGTTCCAGGCGGCCACGGCGGCGTTGCCGGCGGCGCTCCAGGCGGCTACCGCCTCAGCGTCCAGGTCCGGGGCCTCGGGCTTGGCCATCAGGGAAATCAGTTCGGTCACCGGCGGCAGCTGGCCGGCACCCTGGCGGATGCACTGCTGCAGTTCCTCGGCCAGGCCGCCCTCGGGGGCTTCGCTGCCATTCAGGGCGGCCCGCATCTGCAGGTCGATGCGGGCGCAGAGGCGGCGGGATTCCGCATCCACCGCCAGGGTGCCGTCGGAGATGGCGCGCAGGAACACTTCGGCACTGTGCCAGAAGGGGGCGAAGTCGCCGCTGGCGGCGGCTTCCAGGTGGCGCACCGCGGCCCGCATCTCCGGCAGTCCGGCCGGGTCCCCCGGCTGTTGCAGCCAGGCCAGCATGCCCCGCTGGTAACGACTGCGGGCCTGACGCTGGGAGGGGGAGGGCGGGGCAACGCTCATGGCAGGGGCGGAAGGATCGGTGGATGGGGCATTTTACTCCTCTGCCCGGGGACGTCTGTGGTTAGAATGCGGGCATAAATACAAGCGGAGACATCCGTGTTCCACTCCCCCTCGGCTCCCAGAGACTGCCCGGCCTTGCTGTGGCAGGCCCTCCTGTTTTTTCTGCTCCTGCTGCCTGCCGTCGTCCGGGCCCATCCCCTGGTGCTTGATCAGGACGACGGCAGCTTTGCCCTGGTGCCCCACGTGGAAGTGCTGGAAGACCCGGGCGGCAAGCTCGACCTGGCCGCCGTGCGGCAGGCCGCTTCGCGCCGGCCCATGCCCTGGGCGAATTGAACTTCGGCTATTCCTCCTCTGCCTTCTGGCTGCGCATTCCCCTGGAGTCCCGCCTGCAGCGTTCCAGCCCATGGCTGCTGGAGATCGCCTTTCCCTCCCTCGACCGGGTGGAACTGTTCCTGCCCCGGGCCGACGGCCGCGTCGACCACCAGCTCACCGGGGACCGCCTGCCCTTTGCCGAACGCCCCTATCCCAACCGCAATCTGGTGCTGCCCCTGGAGCTGGCGCCCGGGGAATCCCTCGCCCTCTATCTGCGGGTGGAGTCGGAGGGCAGCCTGACTTTGCCCCTGACCCTGTGGACGCCGGATGCCTTCCGCCTGCACAACCAGGACGCCTACGCCGGCTTCTCCCTTTACTACGGCATGCTGCTGGCCCTGGGCCTGTACAACCTGCTGCTCTTCTTCGCCCTGCGGGAGCGCATCTATCTGGTCTATGTGGCCTTCGCCGTGAGCATGGCGGTGGGCCAGCTGTCCCTCAACGGCCTGGGCAACGAATACATCTGGCCGGCCTTCCCCGCCTGGGGCAATGTGGCCCTGCCCTCGGGCTTTGCCGCCACCGGCTTCTTCGGCGCCATTTTTACCCGCCTCTTCCTCAATACCCGGCACAGCAATCCCCGGGCCGACAAGCTGATCCTGGCCCTGGCCGCCGGCTTTGCCGTGGCCGCCCTGGGTCCGGCCCTGCTGCCTTACCGCTGGGCCGCCATCCTCACCTCCCTGCTGGGCGCCGCCTTTTCCGCCGTGGCCGTGGCGGGGGGCGTCCATGCCCAGCTGCGGCGCCACCCGGGGGCCCGCTACTTCCTCCTGGCCTGGTCCCTGCTGCTGGTGGGGGTGGGCATGATGGCCCTGCGCAACCTGGGCTGGCTGCCCACCACCCTGTTCACTTCCTACGGCATGCAGATCGGTTCGGCCCTGGAGATGCTGCTGCTCTCCTTTGCCCTGGCCGACCGCATCCAGGCCGAGCGCCTGGCCCGGGAACTGGCCCAGGGCGAGGCTCTCCACAGCAAGCAGGACCTGGTCAATGCCCTGCGCAGCAATGAGCAACTGCTGGAGGCCCGGGTGGCGGAACGGACCCGGGACCTGGCCGCCGCCAACGATCGCCTGCTGGCCAACGAGCAGCAGTTGCAGCGCATGGCGCGGCACGATCCCCTGACCGGGCTGGCCAACCGTCTGCTGCTCGACGACCGCATCAGCCACGGTCTGGCGGTGGGTCGGCGCAACGGCACCCGTCTGGCCCTGCTGCTGATCGACCTGGACGGCTTCAAGCCGGTCAACGATGAGCATGGCCATGCCGTGGGCGACCAGTTGCTGGTGGTGCTGGCGGACCGCCTGCAACGCTCGGTACGGGCGGTGGATACGGTGGCGCGCCTGGGCGGCGACGAGTTCGTGCTGGTGCTGGAGGACCTGGCGGCGGTGGAAGACGGGCGCCAGGTGGCGGCCAAGGTGGTGGCGGAAATGAGCCGGCCGGTGGTGCTGGAAGGGCGGGAACTGCTGGTCTCCGCCAGCGCCGGCCTGGCCTTCTATCCGGAGGACGGGGAGGACGCCCAGACCCTGCTCAGGCGGGCCGACGAGGCCATGTACGAAGCCAAGCGGGCCGGCCGCAACACCTTCCGTCAGGTGGGCCAGTAGGACGTTGCGTGCAGCGTGAACGTGCAAAAGGCCGCCCGCGGGCGGCCTTTTTCATTGCGGAAGCCTGTGGGCGGCGCTGCTCAGCCGGCCAGCTTGGCGAAGGCGTCCACCACTTCGGCGGGAGCCTGCACCAGTTCGATCAGCACGCCTTCGCCGCCGATGGGGGATTCCTCGTTACCCTTGGGGTGCAGGAAGCAGATGTCGAAACCGGCCGCGCCCTTGCGGATGCCGCCGGGGGCGAAGCGCACGCCGTTGGCCGTCAGCCATTCCACGGCCTTGGGCAGGTCGTCGATCCACAGGCCCACGTGGTTGAGGGGGGTGGTGTGCACCGCCGGCTTCTTTTCCGGGTCCAGGGGCTGCATCAGGTCCACTTCGACCTTGAAGGGGCCCTTGCCCATGGCGCAGATGTCCTCGTCCACGTTTTCCCGCTCGGAGACGAAATTGCCGGTGACTTCCAGGCCCAGCATGTCGACCCACAGGGTCTTCAGCTTGTCCTTGGAAGGGCCGCCGATGGCGATCTGCTGGATGCCGAGAACTTTGAAGGGACGCTGGGACATGGAGAGGCTCCTGAAATCGGTGGAATTAAAAATACATAATTATACAGAGCGGACCGCCGCCCAGGGAGAGGGGCGAGCGGTACTCGGGGCCGGAATCCGGGGGAGGAGCTCGGGCGGGCTCCCGGGACCATGCTCCAGGGCGGACACCGGCCCCGGGCGGACGGAGGAGGATGCCGCCTCACGCCACCTGCCCGGCACGATGGGGCGCGAAAAAAAAGCGGAGCCCCGCCGCCGCAGGTGCTCCGCTTCCCTCTGTAACCGGGCGGACCCGGAAGTGATGGCAATCGCCGTTGCTGCCGACAGGCGCAACGGTCTGCTTATTTCTTCTTGGCCTTGGCGTCCTTGCTGGCGGCGATGTTGCCGACGAAGGTGTTTTCCACCAGGGGCGGGGCATCCACCTGGGGCACGTGGCACTGCACGCAGTTGTGGCGCAGGTGGGTGACTTCGGCGTGCTGCTTGCCTTCCCGGTCGATGAAGTGGCTCTCGCCGATCTTCGGAGCCTTCTTCTCCTTGTACTTCTCCGGACCGTGGCAGGTCAGGCACTGGTTCTCTTCCAGGGTGATCTCGTCGAAGTTGTCCACCGCGTGGGGGATCACCGGCGGCTGCTCCTTGTAGGTGCGGGCGATGGGCTGTTGCAGGCCCGGCTTCTTGCCGGCGTAGGCCTTCACCTCGGGGGCCGGGTCGCCGGCGGGAATGTCGGCGCCACGCATGGTCTTGGGCGCATCGGCGGCCTGTGCCAGGCAGGCGAAGGAGGCGGCCAGGATGGCCAGGGTCAGTTTGTGCAGTCGGTTCATGGTCGGCTCCTCAATGGATGGTCTTGCGATGGTCTGTCTGGCCTTCGGCCTCCCCGGCCGGGGCGCAGCGCTGGGTGTGCTGGTTGAAGCGGCTGCCGAAGACGAAGACGTCCTTGGCGCAAACGTCGATGCAGCGGCCGCAGTTGGTGCAGGCAGAGGCCAGGATGACCGGGCCGGTGCCGTTGGCCTCGCCCTTGAGGGCGGGGCGGATGACCTGGGGTTCGGGGCAGGCGGCGAAGCAGTCCATGCAGTCGTCGCAGTCCTGGCGCCGGCGGGCGCTGACCCGCAGCAGGCTGGTGCGGCCGAGCAGGCCGTAGAAGGCGCCCACCGGACACAGGTGGCCGCACCAGCCCCGGCTCATGATCAGCAGGTCCAGCAGGAAAATGGCGAGAACCACGGTCCAGGCGGCGCCCAGGCCGAAGATGAGGCCCCGGTGCAGCATGGATACCGGATTGATCAGCTCCCAGGCCAGGCCGGCGCCGGCCAGGGGCAGCAGCAGGGTCAGCCCCAGGATCCAGTAGCGGCTGCGGCGACTGATGTGGGCGCTGCCCTTGAGGCCGAGGCGCTCCCGCAGCCAGCCGGCCAGGTCGGTGACCAGGTTCATGGGGCAGACCCAGGAGCAATACACCCGGCCGCCCACCAGCAGGTAGAAGGCGAGCACGATGGCGGCGCCGAGCAGGGCCAGGCCCTCGGGGCGGTGGCCGGAGAACAGCACCTGCAGCACCAGCAGGGGATCGGCCAGGGGCAGGGTGTCCAGGGTCAGGCTGTAGCTGAGGTTGCCCTTGACCAGCCACAGGCCGGCCAGGGGGCCGAGCAGGAACAAGCCCAGGATGCCGAACTGGGACAGGCGCCGCAGCAGCAGCCAGCGGTTGGCGCCGAGCCGGCCCTTGGCGGCCAGGGCGGCGGGGAAACGGGGAGAGAGGAAGCTCATCGCGCCGCCTCGTCGGAAAGCCGGTTGGGCAGGCCGCCACCGGGGATGTTCTGGGGTATGGCCGGAACGCCCGGTCCATGGGCGTCGGCACCGGGGATGCTCGGCGCCAGGCTATCGACGCCGCTGCCCGGGGTGGCCGGCTTGCCGGGGGCGAGGGACGGGCCTCCCTGGCTGGCCGGGTCGAAGTGGCCCTCCAGACGGGCGCCTTCAGGCATGCGGTCCGGCAGGTCGCCCAGGCCCTTGTCGTCCACCAGGGAATGGCCGGCCTTCTTCTCTTCCTCCCAGCCGACCCGGTAGTGCTGGCCCAGCTCGCCCTTGGCCAGGGGCACGGGCAGGACCTTGATGGCGGCGGTTTCGAGGACGCAGGAGCGCTCGCATTTGCCGCAGCCCGTACAGTGCTCGGAATGCACCGTGGGAATGAACATGCTGTGGCGGCCGGTGCGGGTGTTGGGCCGCAGCTCCAGGGTGATGGCCTTGTCGATCACCGGGCACACCCGGTAGCAGACGTCGCAGCGCAGGCCGAGGAAATTGAGGCAGGTCTCCTGGTCGAGCAGGACCGCCAGGCCCATGCGGGCCTGGTTGATGTCGGTGAGGCCGTGGTCCAGGGCGCCGGTGGGGCAGGCCTTGACGCAGGGGATGTCCTCGCACATTTCGCAGGGCACCTGGCGGGCAACGAAATAGGGCGTGCCGGTGGAGACCGGCTGCTCCGGCCGGGCCAGGGACAGGGTGCCATAGGGACAGTCGCGCACGCACAGGCCGCAACGGATGCAGGCACCGAGAAAGTCCTCCTCCGCGCCGGCGCCGGGTGGGCGCAGGGCGGCCGGCGGCAGGGCCCGGGCCTGCTTGGCATGGAAGCCCAGGCCGAGACCCAGCAGACCGACGCCGCAGGCCATGCGGCCGGCGTCGGCGAAGAACTGGCGCCGGGCCGCCGCAGCCTTGTCGGACTTGGCAGGAGGGGAGTTGGAAAGATCGCTCATGGCGTGACCGGCGGCGGGAACCGACTGGGGGCGGACTTCGCTGTCCGCCCCGCCGGCCTCCCTGATGCCTTATCCGGTTGTGTGGGGGCTTAGGCCTTGACCACCTTGCAGGCGCACTTCTTGAAGTCCGTCTCTTTCGAGATGGGGCAGGTGGCGTCCAGGGTCAGCTTGTTCACCAGCCGGTGCTCGTCGAAGAAGGGCACGAAGACCAGGCCCAGGGGCGGCTTGTTGCGGCCCCGGGTTTCCACCCGGGTGGAAATCTCGCCGCGGCGGGACTGCACCTTGACCGTGTCGCCGCGCTGCAGGCCGCGCTTCTTGGCGTCTTCCGGATGCATGTAGATCCAGGCGTCGGGCATGGCCTTGTACAGCTCGGGCACGCGCCGGGTCATGGAGCCGGTGTGCCAGTGCTCCAGCACGCGGCCGGTACAGAGCCACAGGTCGTACTCGGCATCCGGCTGCTCGGCGGCAGGCTGGTAGGGCAGGGCGAAGACCACCGCCTTGCCGTCGGGGAAGCCGTAGAAGCGCACCTTCTCGCCGGCCTTGACGTAGGGGTCGTAGCCTTCGCGGAAGCGCCACAGGGTTTCCTTGTTGTCCACCACCGGCCAGCGCAGGCCGCGGGCCTTGTGATAGGTGTCGAAGGCGGCCAGGTCGTGGCCGTGGCCGCGGCCGAAGGCGGCGTATTCTTCAAACAGGCCCTTCTGCAGGTAGAAGCCGAGGACCTTGCCTTCCTCGTTCTCGAAACCCTTCAGCTGGTCGGAGACGGGGAACTTGTTCACTTCGCCGTTGGCGTAGAGCACGTCATAGAGGGTCTTGCCCTTGTACTCGGGCGCCTTGTCCAGCAGCTCGGCGGGCCACACTTCCTCCATCTTGAAGCGCTTGGAGAATTCCACGTACTGCAGCACGTCGGAGCGGGCCTGGCCCTGGGGCTTGACCTGCTGGCGCCAGAACTGGGTGCGGCGCTCGGCGTTGCCGTAGGCGCCTTCCTTTTCCATCCACATGGCGGAGGGCAGGATCAGGTCGGCGGCCAGGGCGGAGACGGTGGGATAGACGTCGGAGTGCACCACGAAGGCGGCCGGATTGCGCCAGCCCGGGTAGACCTCGCCGTTGATGTTGGGGCCGGCCTGCATGTTGTTGGTGGTGGTGGACCAGAAGAAGGCCACCTTGCCGTCCTTCAGGGCGCGGCTCTGGGCCACGGCGTGCAGACCCACCCAGTCGGGGATGGTGCCGGCGGGCAGCTTCCACAGCTTCTCGGTGATTTCCCGGTGCTTGGGATTGACCACCACCATGTCGGCGGGCAGGCGATGGGCGAAGGTGCCCACTTCCCGGGCCGTGCCGCAGGCAGAAGGCTGGCCGGTGAGGGAGAAGGGGCCGTTGCCCGGCTCGGAGATCTTGCCCACCAGCAGGTGCACGTTGTAGATCATGTTGTTCACCCAGGTGCCCCGGGTGTGCTGGTTGAAGCCCATGGTCCAGTAGGAGACGACCTTCACCTTGGGATCGGCATAGGCCTTGGCCAGGGCTTCCAGGTTTTCCTTCGGCACGCCGGAAATTTCGTGGGTCTTGTCCAGGGTGTATTCGGCGACGAAGGCCTTGAACTCGTCGAAGGAGATGTCGGTGGCCTTGTTGGGGTCGCCCTTGGGCTTGCCGTCCGGGCCCGGGTAGCCGTTGTTGCCGGCGACCTGTTCCAGGGGGTGGTTGGGACGCAGGCCGTAGCCGATGTCGGTGACGCCCTTCTTGAACTTGACGTGGTTCTTGACGAACTCCTGGTTCACCGCGCCGTTCTGGATGATGTAGTTGGCGATGTAGTTGAGGATGGCCAGGTCGGACTGGGGCTTGAAGATCAGCTCGTTGTCGGCCAGCTCGCAGGAGCGGTGGGTGAAGGTGGACAGCACGTGAATCTTGACGTGCTTGGCGTTGAGGCGGCGGTCGGTGATGCGGGACCAGAGGATGGGGTGCATCTCCGCCATGTTGGAGCCCCACAGGGCGAACACGTCGGCGTGCTCCGCATCGTCATAGCAGCCCATGGGCTCGTCGATGCCGAAGGTGCGCATGAAGCCGGCCACGGCGGAGGCCATGCAGTGGCGGGCGTTGGGGTCCAGATTGTTGGAGCGGAAACCGGCCTTCCACAGCTTGGCGGCGGCATAGCCTTCCCAGATGGTCCACTGGCCGGAACCGAACATGGCGATGTTGCGCGGGCCGCCAGCCTTGAGGGCGGCCTTGCACTTCTCGGCCATGATGTCGTAGGCCTGGTCCCAGGAAATGGGGGTGAAGTCGCCGTTCTTGTCGTACTGGCCGTTCTTCATGCGCAGCAGGGGCTGGGTCAGGCGGTCCTTTCCGTACATGATCTTGGAGAGGAAGTAACCCTTGATGCAGTTGAGGCCCCGGTTCACCGGCGCTTCCGGATCGCCCTGGGTGGCCACCACGCGGCCGTCCTTGGTGCCCACCAGGACGCCGCAGCCGGTGCCGCAGAAGCGGCAGACGCCCTTGTCCCAGCGGATGCCGTCATTCTTCGGCTGCTGCGCCAGGGCTTCGGATACGCCGGGCACCGCCATGCCGGCGGCGTTGGCGGCGGCGGCGACGGCGCTGCTCTTGATAAAGTCGCGACGGGTCAGGTTCATCTCAGGACTCCTTCTCGGGATCAGGTTCGAAGTGGTGATACACCATGGCCAGGGACATGACGCCCGGCAGCTGCTGTATCGCCTCGTAGGTTTGGGTGGTTTCCCGGTCGCCGTCGCTCTCGATGGTGACGATCATGCGGCCCTCTTCGGAGACGGCGTGGACCTCCACGCCCGCCAAGGTCGCCAGACCCGCCTCGACGGCCGCGATCTGCTGCGGCCCGGCGTTGACCAGAATGCTGGAAATATTCACGGATGATTCCCCCAATCGGCAGGCACGGCTCGAAGGGCCGGCTCAAGGTTCGACCACTCTATGCCCCTACGGAAACCCAGGTTTATGATGTGAATCAAAAGCGAAAAAAAGCCCCCGCAGGATGTAGGTGATTTGAAAAGTCACCGGGCTTCGGTTAGCCTGATCGGGCTTTGCCTGGTGCGGTTTTCCGCCGCATCGGGGTTAATGAGAATGACCCACAACAAGGCCCGCCCCATGCCGGCAGGCCGGCGGTTCGAGTAACAGCCCCGATTCCCCAGAAGGCTTGTTTTCCCACCCACCCATGTCCCGGCCCCTGCCCATTCTCTCGACGCCCGCAGCCGCCCCCCCGGAGGCCGCTCCCCTGACCCGCTACAGCCCCATTCCCTGGGGCCTGGTGATCGTCCTTTCCCTGCTTTTCGTCGTGGTCTGGCTGCTGCCGCCCCTGGGCGGACTCAAGCAGAGCGACACCATCTTCCCCCTGACCCTGCACACGGTGATGGAGAGCTTCTCCTTCGTCGTCTCCGTGCTGGTCTTCGCCGTATCCTGGCATGCCTACAGCCGGGAGCGGGCGGGCAACCTGATGATCCTGGCCTGCGGCTTCCTCGCCGTGGCCCTGCTGGATTTCGGCCATACCCTCTCCTACCGGGGCATGCCCGACTTCGTCACCCCCTCCTCGCCCCAGAAGGCCATCATCTTCTGGCTGGCGGCCCGCTATGTGGCGGCTCTGACCCTGCTCACCATCGCCCTGCGCCCCTGGCAGCCCCTGGCCCGCCCCCGGGACCGCTACCGGCTGATGCTGTGGGCCCTGCTGGTGACCGCCGCGGTGTTCGTCTCGGAGCTTTACCTGCCGGATTTCTGGCCCACCATGTTCGTGCCCGGGGTGGGCCTCACCGGTCTCAAGATCGCCGCCGAATACGGCCTCATCGCCATCCTCGGCGCCACCGCGGTGATCCTCTATCCGAAGACCCAGGGCAAGCCCGCCTTCGACGCCGCCAACCTGTTCACCGCGGTGCTCATCACCATCCTCTCGGAGCTGTGCTTCACCCTGTACTCCAACGTCAATGACGTGTTCCAGCTGCTCGGCCATACCTACAAGGTCATTGCCTATTTCTGGATCTACAAGGCGGTGTTCGTCTCCAGCGTGCGCGACCCCTACCTGCGCCTGAGCCTGGAGATGGCGGAGCGCCAGGCGGCGGAGGCGCGCATCCAGTTCCTCGCCTACCACGATCCCCTGACCGAGCTGCCCAACCGCATCCTGGTGCGGGAGCGCTTCGAGCGGGCGGCGGAGCGGGCCCGGGTCCAGTCCTCCCGGGTGGGGCTGGTCTATATCGACCTGGACAATTTCAAGACGGTGAACGATTCCCTCGGCCATACCCTGGGCGACCTGCTGCTGCAGGGCATCGGCCAGCGCCTGCAGTCCCTGGTGCCGGCCGGCAGCACGGTCAGCCGCCAGGGCGGCGACGAATTCCTCATCCTGCTGGAAGACCTGGAGCGGCCCCGGGAAGTGGAGAGCCTGGTGAACCGCATCGTCGAGCAGATGCAGCAGCCCTTCGCGATCCAGGACCACGACCTGTCCACCTCCGTTTCCATCGGCATTTCCCTTTTCCCCGACGACGGCGGCGATTTCGACACCCTGCTGAAAAAGGCGGATACGGCCATGTACCGGGCCAAGGGCGCCGGCCGCAACGGCTACCGCTTTTTCGACCGGGAAATGGACAAGGATGTGGGCGAGCGTCTGCGCCTGAGCAACGACCTGCGCCTGGCCCTGGCGCGCAACGAGTTCGTGCTGCACTACCAGCCCCAGATCGATTTGCGCACCCAGGAAGTGATCGGTGCCGAGGCCCTGATCCGCTGGCAGCATCCGGAACTGGGCCTGCTGGCCCCGGGCCGCTTCATCGGCATTGCCGAAGATACGGGCCTGATCGTGCCCATCGGCGAATGGGTGATCCGCATGGCCTGCCATCAGGCCGCCGCCTGGCAGCGGGCCGGCCTGCCGCCCCTGGTGGTGGCGGTCAATCTTTCCGCCGTGCAGTTCATGCGCGGCGACCTGGTGGGCACAGTGGCCAGCGCCCTGGCTACCTCCGCCCTGCCTTCCCGCTGTCTGGAGCTGGAACTGACCGAATCGATCCTGATCCAGGACGCGGAGAACATCCTGGGCACGGTGCAGCGCCTCAACGCCATCGGTGTGCAGATGTCCATCGACGACTTCGGCACCGGCTATTCCAGCCTTTCCTACCTGAAGCGCTTCGCCGTGGACAAGCTGAAGGTGGACCAGTCCTTCGTGCGCGACCTCTGCAGCGATCCGGACGACGCCGCCATCGTGCGGGCCATCATCCAGCTGGCCCGCAGCCTGGGCCTGAAGACCATCGCCGAAGGGGTGGAAACGGCGGAAATCCTCGCCCTGCTGCAGGAGCTGGGCTGCGACGAAGCCCAGGGCTACTACTTCGCCAAGCCCCTGCCGGCGGACAACTTCAGCGCCTTCCTCAGCCAGCGCCTGTCCTGACGGCCCGGCGCTGCCGCAGCGCTAGCCGCCCCCATTCCCCTCAACTGAAAACTACTGCCGCACTTCCCGGATGTTGTCGGGCGGCAGGAACTCGCCGCTGCTGCGGAAGGGATTGATGTCCAGGCCGCCGCGCCGGGTGTAGCGGGCATACACGGCCAGGGACTGGGGCGAGCAGCGGGCGCTGATGTCGCAGAAGATGCGCTCGACGCACTGCTCATGGAACTCGTTGTGGCCGCGGAAGGACACGATGTAGCGCAGCAGGGCGGCGCGGTCGATGGCCGGGCCCCGGTAGCGCACCACCACCATGCCCCAGTCGGGCTGGCCGGTGACCAGGCAGTTGGACTTGAGCAGGTGGGAATAGAGGGTTTCCTCGACGCTGCGGCCGGCATCGGCCTGCAGCAGTTCCGGCGCCGGCTGGTAGCGGTCGCACTCGATGTCCAGCTCGTCCAGCAGGATGCCCGAGGGGTAATCCACCCGGGGCCGCGGCTGGGCAGCCAGAGGCTCCAGCTGCACCGTCACCTGGCCGCCGGCGGCGGCGGAAAGATCCCGGACCAGGGTGGCGGCCACCGTTTGCGCGTCGGCGAAGGCGCTCTGGTTGAAGGAATTCAGGTACAGCTTGAAGGACTTGGATTCGATCAGGTGCGGCGTCTGCGCCGGGATGCGGAAGGTGCCCAGGGCCACCACCGGCTTGCCCCGGGGATTGAGCCAGGAAATCTCGTAGGCGTTCCACAGGTCCTCGCCGACGAAGGGCAGGCGGGCCGGGTCGATGCCGATCTCGTCCCGCTTCAGCTGGCGGGGAATGGGAAAGAGCAGTTCCGGGGCGTAATGGCAGCGGTACTCGCTGGCCTTGCCGAGAGGGGAGAGGGCGCTGGGATCGATGGTCATGGGGCGGATTTTACCCCCAGGCGGAGGCAGGCCCCAGCATCGGCCGTGAGCGCCGCCTAGAGCAGCACGTAGCCCTGGGGCTGCAGCAGGGGCGGCAGGTCGGTCTCGCCCAGGGCTTCGCCCAGGTCCCCTTCCAGCATGCGCACCATGGCGTCCAGGGGCAGGTCGTTTTCCAGGGTGCCGAAGGGCTCTTCCAGCTCGTCCCCCAGTGCGTCCAGGCCGAAGAAGGTGTAGGCCAGCACCGCCGTCAGCAGGGGGGTGGCCCAGCCGACGGAGCGGGCCAGGCCGAAGGGCAGCAGCAGGCAGAAGAGGTGGGCGGTGCGGTGCAGCAGCAGGGTGTAGGCGAAGGGCAGGGGGGTGAAGCGGATGCGCTCGCAGGCGGCCTGGATGCCGGAGAGGGCGTGCAGGCGCTGGGTCAGGCCCTGGTAGACGATGTCGCCGAGGCCGTCCCGTTGCCGGGCCTGGACCAGGTCGTGGCCGCACTGGCGCAGCAGGGCATCGGCCGGATTGCGGCTCTGGGCAAGGCGCTCGGCCTCGCTGGGAGGCAGGAAGGGTGCCGCTTCCAGGGCTGCGTCCCGGCCCCGCAGGCGGGCGGCCAGGGCGTGGGCGAAGGCCAGGCTGCGGCGCACCAGGAGGCGCCGGGGTTCCGCCTCCAGCACCAGGCTATCCCGGGCCAGGGAGCGCAGTTCGACGATGAGGCCGCCCCACTGCTTGCGTGCTTCCCACCAGCGGTCGTAGCAGGCGCTGTTGCGAAAGCCGAGGAAGATGGAAAAGGCCAGGCCGAGCAGGGCGAAGGGGGCGGCGGAATAGTCGGGGAAGAGGTGGCCGAAGTGCTGGGCGCCCCAGGTGATGAGCACGGCGAAGCTGGTGGTGAAGACGATCTGGGGCAGCACGTGGGGCACCACCGAGCCGCGCCAGATGAAAAAGAGACGGAGCAGGCTGGGGCGTTCGCGGACGATCATGTCGAGGCAGTCGGTGGAGTGGTGGTCGGGGTGGCGCTCGCCAGTGCGGCCAGGCCGGGCAGGGCGGCGCGGGCGTTGGCGCCGGTGGCGGCGATCAGCTCGGCTGTGGGTATGCCCCGCAGTTCGGCCAGGAGGGCGGCGAAGCGGGGCAGGTAGGCGGGCTTGTTGCGCCGGTCCGGGCTCTCCGCGGTGAGAAAGGCCGGGGGAATGTCGGGGGCGTCCGTTTCCAGGACCAGGGCTTCCAGGGGCAGGGTGGCGGCCAGTTCCCGGATGCGGGTGGAGCCGCTGAAGGTCATGGCGCCGCCGAAGCCCAGCTTGAAGCCGAGCTTGATGAATTCGTCGGCCTGCTGCCGGCTGCCGTTGAAGGCATGGGCGATGCCACCCCGGGGTCGGTAGCGGCGCAGCTGCTTGAGGATGGGGTCCAGGGCCCGGCGCACGTGGAGAATCACCGGCAGGTCGAACTCCACGGCAAGCTGCAGCTGTTCGGCGAAGAAGTGCTGCTGCCGCGCCAGGGCCTCGCTCTGCTGCAGTTCGGGCACGTACAGGTCGAGGCCGATCTCGCCTACCGCCAGCGGCGGCAGGGGGCCATCCCGCTCCTCGGCCAGCCAGCGGCGCAGGGTGGAGAGGTCTTCCTCCCGGGCCGCCGGCGTGTACAGGGGATGGATGCCGTAGGCCGGCGCGCAGCCCGGGTAGGCGAGGCAGCAGGCGCGCACCTCGGCGAAGGTGGCGGCGGCCACTGCCGGCACCACCATGGCCTGGACACCAGCAGTGACGCCATCCTTGAAGATGGCATCCCGGTCAGGGGCGAATTCCGCCGCGTCCAGGTGGCAGTGGGTGTCGATCAGCATGGAATCTGGCTGTCCGGGCAGGCCGGGGGGAGAGGTCCGCCCCGTCTCACTTCTGGCCGAAGGCGGGTTTGCGCTTTTCCAGGAAGGCGCCCAGGCCTTCGGCGAAGTCGGGATGGACGGAGCAGGCGGCGAAGTTGCCCTGTTCGGCGAACAGCTGCTCCGGCAGGGAATTGCCGCTGGAAGCCTGTAGCAGGGCCTTGGTGCGGGCCAGGGCCTGGCGCGGGCCAGCGGCCAGGCGGCGGGCCAGCTTGGCGCTCTCGGCCTCCAGTTCGGCGGCGGGCACCACCCGGTTGATGAGGCCCCACTCCCTGGCCTGGGCGGCGTCGAAACGGTCCCCCAGCAGGGCGATCTCGGCGGCCCGCTTGGCCCCCACGGCCCGGGGCAGGAACCAGGTGGCGCCGCCGTCGGGGGAGAGGCCGATGTGGCAGTAGGCCAGGGTGAAATAGGCGTTGTCGGCGGCCACCGCCAGGTCGCAGGCCAGCATCAGGGACAGGCCGAAGCCGGCGGCGGCGCCGCTGACCGAGGCCACTACGGGTTTGCCCATGCGGCGCACCTGCAGGGTGGTGGCGTGCACGGCGGCGATGGTCTGTTCGAAAAGGGCCTGGCGTTCCGCCGGCGGCAGGGCCAGCTGGCTGTGGAACCACTTCAGGTCGCCGCCGGCCATGAAGTGCTCGCCGCCGCGCAGGACCACGGCGCCGACGGCTTCGTCGTGCTCGGCCCGGGCGGTGGCGGCGCGCAGGTCCTCGATCATGGCCAGGTTGAGGGCGTTGAGGGCCTCGGGGCGGTTCAGGGTCAGGGTCAGGACCCCGTCCTCCAGGTGGGAAAGCACGGTGCTCATGGGTTGTCTCCTTTGGGTGGTGGTTTTTATGGTTTTATTGCTTTGTCGTTCCGAGGAACGGGAAATCCGGTTCCGGCCGGCGGCCGGAAATGAGGTCCGCCAGGGCCGCGGCGGAGCCGCAGGACAGGGTCCAGCCCAGGGTGCCGTGGCCGGTGTTGAGCCACAGGTTGGGCAGGCGGGTGCGGCCGATGAGGGGCACGTTGGAGGGCGTCACCGGGCGCAGGCCGCACCAGTAGAGCGGGTCGCCGTCGGGGCGCAGCTGGGGGAACAGTTCCAGGGCGCGCCGCAGCAGGGCCTCGCAGCGCACCGGGGTGAGGTCCAGGTTGTGGCCGTTGAACTCAGCCGTGCCGGCCACCCGCAGGCGGTTGCCGAGGCGGGACATGACGATCTTACGTTCGTCGTCGGTGATGCTGACGCTGGGGGCGACGCTGTCCGGGGAGAGGGCGATGGTGGCGGAATAGCCCTTGCCCGGATAGACGCAGGCCTTGACCCCGGCGGGCTTGAGCAGGGCCGGGGAATAGCTGCCCAGGGCCACCACGTAGGCGTCGGCCAGGAGCAGGTCGCCGCCGGCGACGACGCCGGCCACCCGGCCGCCGGCGCTGGCAATCTTCTCCACCGGGCAGTTGTAGCGGAACTGCACGCCCCGGGCGGCGGCGGCCTCGGCCAGGCGCTGGGTGAAGCGGTGGGCGTCGCCGGATTCGTCGCTGGGGGTGTAGTCGCCGCCGGCCAGGCGCCCTTGCACCGCGGCCAGGGCCGGCTCGATGGCGACGCAGCGGGCGGCGTCCACCGGCTCCCGGTCCACCCCGAATTCCCGCATCAGGGCGGCGGCGTGGCAGGCGGCCTCGAACTCGGCGGCCTGGGTGAAGATGTGCAGGATGCCCTGGCAGCGCTGGTCGTAGTCCAGGGGCAGGGTCTGGCGCAGGGCCTGCAGCCGCTGCCGGCTGTAGAGGGCGAGGGCGATGATGTCGCGGATGTTGCGGCGGGTGGCCCCGGGCGGGCAGTTGGCGAGGAAGCGCAGGCTCCAGGCGAAGAGGTCCGGGTCGTACCGCAGGCGGAAGAGCAGGGGGGCGTCTTCCTTGCCCAGCCATTCCAGGGCCTTGAAGGGGGCCCGGGGATTGGCCCATGGCTCGGCGTGGCAGACGGATATCTGGCCGCCGTTGGCGAAGCTGGTTTCCAGGGCGGCGCCGGGCTGGCGGTCCACCACCGTGACTTCGTGGCCGGCCTCGGCCAGGAACCAGGCACTGGTGACGCCGACGACGCCGGCGCCGAGGACGAGAACACGCACCCGGCCTATTCCTCCTGGCGTTCCCGGGTGATGCGCACCACTTCGGGAATCAGGCGCACGGCCCGCAGGACCCGGGCCAGGTGGGCCCGGTTGGCCACCTGCACGGTGAAGTTGAGGGTGGTGTAGAAGCCCGGATCGGGGGCCATGGAGACCTTCTCGATGTTGGAGCCGGACTCGGCGATCTCGGTGGCCACCTTGGCCAGCACGCCGCGGGCGTTGCGGGCGGCGACGTGGATGTCCACGTCGAACAGCTTGCCCGGTTCCGGTTCCCACTCCACGTCGATCCAGCGCTGGGGTTCGGCACTGCGGGACTTGCGGATGACGGCGCAGTCATGGGTGTGCACCACCAGGCCCTGGCCCTTCTTGATGGAGCCGATGATGGGGTCGCCCGGGATCGGGCGGCAGCAATGGGCCAGCTGGATGGCCATGCCCTCGGTGCCGCGGATCACCACCGAGGTGTGGGGTGCCGGTTCCGCGTTGGGCAGGGCCGCCTCGTGGGCCAGCAGGCGGCGCGCCACCACGGCGGCCAGGCGCTTGCCCAGGCCGATGTCGGTGTACACCTCCTTGACGGACTTGCTGCCCCCTTCCTTGAGCACCGCTTCCCAGCTGGCGTCCGGCAGTTCCGAGGGCGTGATGCCGAGGCCGAACAGTTCCTGGTTGAGCAGGCGCTCGCCCAGAGCGGCGGATTCCTCGTGCTGGCGGGTCTTCAGGAAGTGGCGGATCTTGCTGCGGGCGCGGCCGGTCTTCACATACGAGAGCCAGGCCGGATTGGGATTGGCATGGGCGGCGGTGACGATTTCCACCTGGTCGCCGCTGTTGAGCTCGCTGCGCAGGGGCATCAGCTCGTAGTTGATCTTGGCGGCGACGCAGCGGTTGCCCACGTCCGTGTGCACCGCGTAGGCGAAGTCCACCGGGGTGGCGCCCTTGGGCAGGGAGAAAATCTTGCCCTTGGGGGAGAAGACATAGACCTCGTCGGGGAAGAGGTCGATCTTGACGTGCTCGAAGAACTCGGCCGAGTCGCCGGCGGTGCTCTGCAGCTCCAGCAGGGACTGCAGCCAGCGGTGGGTCTGGTACTGCAGCTCGGCGGCGCTCTTCTCCGTGTCCTTGTACAGCCAGTGGGAGGCCACGCCCTCCTGGGCCATGTGGTGCATTTCCTCGGTGCGCAGCTGCACTTCCACCGGCATGCCGTAGGGGCCGATCAGGGTGGTGTGCAGGGACTGGTAGCCGTTGGCCTTGGGGATGGCGATGTAGTCCTTGAACTTGCCCGGCAGGGGCTTGTACAGGGCGTGCAGGGCGCCCAGGCCCAGGTAGCAGCTGGGCACGTCCTTGACCACCACGCGGAAGCCGTAGATGTCCAGTACCTGGGAGAAGGAGAGGCGCTTTTCCACCATCTTGCGGTAGATGGAATAGAGGCTCTTCTCCCGGCCGAATACCTGGGCCTCGATGCCCGAGTCCCGCATCTTGCTCTGGACCCCGTCGAGAATCTTCGACAGCACCTCGCGCCGGTTGCCCCGGGCCGCCATGACGGCCTTCAACAGCACCTGGTAGCGCATCGGGTGGGTGTGCTTGAAGGAGAGGTCCTGCAGCTCCCGGTAGACCGTGTTCAGCCCCAGCCGGTTGGCGATGGGGGCGTAGATCTCCAGGGTCTCCAGGGCGATGCGGCGGCGCTTGTCCGGACGCATGCAGCCCAGGGTCTGCATGTTGTGCAGACGGTCGGTGAGCTTGATGAGGATGACCCGCAGGTCCTTGGCCATGGCCAGGAGCATCTTGCGGAAGTTTTCCGCCTGGGCTTCCTGGTAGGAGGAGAACTCGATCTTGTCGAGCTTGGAGAGGCCGTCCACCAGGTCGGCCACGCCCTTGCCGAAGCGTTCGGTCAGCTCCTCCTTGGAGATGCCCGTGTCCTCCATGGTGTCGTGCAGGAGGGCGGCGATGATGGCGGTGGAATCCAGCCGCCATTCGGCAATGGCCCCGGCCACGGCCAGGGGGTGGGTGATGTAGGGTTCGCCGGAAAGGCGCTTCTGGCCCCGGTGGGCGGCTTCGCCGAAGGCAAAGGCCTCCTTGATCTTGGCGATCTCTTCCGGTTTCAGGTAGTCGAGGCTGTCCAGGAAGACCCGGTAGGCCGGGTCGTCGTTGAACGGGTAGGGGGTCGGCGGCGCCGCCGGGTCAGGTGCCGGCGCGAAGGGCGCGGCGGAAGATGCGGACGGTTTGGCCGGGGCGGGGTCGGTTGCAGTATCCATACCGGTTCACCTTACCCGCCCGGGCCCGGGGTCAGGCCTGACCGCGGTTGAGGATTTCCAGGCCGATCTGGCCGGCAGCCAGTTCGCGCAGGGCGATGACGGTGGGCTTGTCCTTGCTCGGTTCCTGCATGGGGGTGGAACCATTGGCGATCTGGCGGGCCCGGTAGGTGGCGGCCAGGGTCATCTGGAAGCGGTTGGGGATTTGTTTCAGGCAGTCTTCAACGGTAATGCGGGCCATGGTCCATCCAATCAAAAAGCGGAAAATTTAGAGCAGCGAGGCGAACAGCGAAGCGTGGCGTTCCTGCTGCACGGGAAGCTTCAAGCGCGTTGCGCGCACCACGGCCAGCAGGTCGCTGAGGGCCGTCTGCAGGTCGTTGTTAATAATAACATAGTCGAATTCCCCCACATGCCGCATCTCGTCGCGGGCAGCGGCCAGACGGCGGGCGATGACGTCCTCGCTGTCGGTGCCGCGGCCGGCCAGGCGGCGGGCCAGTTCTTCCATGGAGGGCGGCAGGATGAAGACGCCGATGGCGTCGCCGAACACCTTGCGCACCTGCTGGGCGCCCTGCCAGTCGATCTCCAGCAGCACATCGCGGCCGGCGGCCAGCTGCTGTTCGATCCAGGTGCGCGAGGTGCCGTAGTAGTTGCCGTGCACCTCGGCCCATTCGAGGAATTCGCCCCGGTCCACCCGGGCCAGGAAATCGGCCACGTCGGTGAAGTGGTAGGCCTGGCCGTTCTCCTCCCCGGTGCGGGGCGCCCGGGTGGTGTGGGAGACGGAGAGGCCGATGGCCGGGTCGTTCTGCAGCAGCAGGCGGACCAGGGTGGTCTTGCCGGCGCCGGAGGGGGCGGTGACGATGTAGAGATGGCCGCTCATGCTGGCGTCCCTTTCCTTATTCGATGTTCTGGATCTGTTCGCGCATCTGCTCGATGAGCAGCTTCAGGTCCATGGAGGCCTTGGAGACTTCGCTGAGGACCGACTTGGAGCCCAGGGTGTTGGCTTCCCGGTTCAGTTCCTGCATGAGGAAGTCGAGGCGCTTGCCGGCGTTGCCGCCGGCCTTGAGGATGCGCTCCACTTCGGTGAGATGGGCCTGCAGGCGGGACAGTTCCTCGTCCACGTCGATACGGGTGGCGTACAGCACCACTTCCTGGCGCACCCGTTCGTCGTCGGCGCTGCCCAGGGCCTCCACCAGACGCTGCTTGAGCTTGTCCTGGTAGGCGGCCTGGGCCTGGGGAATGAGAGGGGCAACGGCGGCCACGGTGGCGCGGATCTTTTCCACCCGCTCCTGGATCATGGCGGCCAGCTTGGCGCCTTCCCGGGCCCGGCTGGCGGTGAAGTCCTCCAGGGCCTCCTTCAGGGTGGCCTGGACGGCGGCGTGCAGGGCGGCCGTATCCACCTCCGGTTCGCCCAGCATGCCGGGCCAGCGCAGCACCTCGGCCACCGACAGGGCGGCGGCGTTGGGCAGGGTCTGGCGTACCTGGCCTTCCAGGGCCTGCAACTGGGTCAGCAGGTCGGCGTTGATGGCCAGTTGGCGGTTCTGGCTCTGGCTGGCGACCAGGTTGAGGCGCAGTTCCACCTTGCCCCGGGCCAGCTTGGCGGTGATGGCTTCGCGCAGGGCCGGCTCCAGCACCCGCAGGTCGTCCACGATGCGGAAATGGATGTCGAGGAAGCGGGAATTGACGCTGCGCAGTTCCAGGTGCAGGGAGCCGCCTGCCACTTCCCGGGTTTTGGCGGCATAGCCGGTCATACTGTAGATCATGGAATTCCTTGCTGTGTGGGGTGTGCCGGCCCGGACGGCGGGCCTGGGAGGGGCTTCTTGAGGCTTCTTTACAGTCCGTTGGCAAAGCCTGACAATGCGCGCAGTGCGCCTGAGGCGCTATCTTAGCTTCGGACTTCATGGCGTCACAAGCCAATCACCCCCTCCCTGCCGGATTCCAACTGGAAGACTACCGCATCGAAAAGCAGATTTCGGTCGGCGGTTTTTCCATTGTTTACCTGGCCCACGATGCCAGCGGCAAGGCGGTGGCCATCAAGGAATACCTGCCGGCCAGCCTGGCCCTGCGCTCCGATGGACAGACCAAGCCGGTGATTTCCCAGGAGCATCTTTCTGCCTTCCGCTACGGCATGAAATGCTTTTTCGAGGAAGGCCGGGCCCTGGCCAAGCTGAACCATCCCAACGTGATCCAGGTGCTGAATTTTTTCCGCGCCAACGACACGGTTTATATGGTCATGGAATACGAGCGGGGGCGCACCCTGCAGGAATTCATCCAGAAGCACCACGGCCACATCCACGAGAAATTCATCCGCGGTGTGTTCACCCGCATGCTCAACGGCCTGCGCGAGGTGCACACCCACAAGCTGCTGCACCTGGACCTGAAACCGTCCAACATCTACCTGCGGGCGGACAACACGCCGGTGCTGATCGACTTCGGCGCCGCCCGCCAGACCCTGCATTCCGACACCCCCATGCTGAAGCCCATGTATACCCCGGGTTTCGCCTCCCCCGAGCACTACTTCAAGCGGGACGAACTGGGGCCCTGGAGCGATATCTATTCGGTGGGCGCCTCCATGTACTCCTGTCTGGCCGGGGCGGCGCCCCAGGCCGCCGACGCCCGCATGGAGAAGGACCAGCTGCAGCCGGCCTCGGTGCGCTGGGAGGGCCAGTATTCGGACCAGCTGCTGGAAACCATCGACTGGTGCCTGTGCCTCAACCACCTGTACCGCCCCCAGAGCGTCTTCGCCCTGCAGAAGGCCCTCACCGAGGCGGTGGACATGCCGGCCCAGGGGGCCGGCAAGACGGCGGAAAAGGAAGGATGGCTGGGCCATCTGGTGGGCAAGATCAAGGGAATGACTGCTAAATGAAATTCACCATCTACCAGGAAAGCCGCATCGGCAAGCGGCAGAACAACGAGGACCGGATCGCCTACTGCTACTCGCGGGAGGCGGTGCTGATGGTGGTGGCCGACGGCATGGGCGGCCATTACCACGGCGAGGTGGCCTCCCAGATCGCGGTGCAGACCCTGACCTCGGCCTTCCAGCGGGATGCCCAGCCGGAGATCGCCGATCCCTTCCTCTTCCTGCAGAAGGGCATGACCAATGCCCACCACGCCATCCTGGACTATTCCCAGGAGCACCGGCTGAAGGATTCGCCGCGCACCACCTGCGTCGCCTGCCTGATCCAGGACAACATCGCCTACTGGGCCCACGTCGGCGATTCCCGCCTTTACCACATGCGCGACGGCAAGGTGCTGGCGGTGACCCGGGACCATTCCCGGGTGCGCCTGCTGATGGACGAGGGCCTCATCAGCGAGGCCCAGGCCGCCACCCACCCGGACCGCAACAAGGTGTACAGCTGCCTGGGGGGCGAAAACCCGCCGGAAATCGAGTTCTCCCGCAAGACCCCCCTGGAAGTGGGGGATGTCCTGGTGCTGTGCACCGACGGCCTGTGGGGGCCGCTGCCGGCCGATGTCATGGCCGCCTCCCTGAAGGGGGCCAACCTGATGCAGGCCGTGCCCATGCTGCTCAACCAGGCGGAAATCCGCTCCGGCCCCTACGGCGACAATCTTTCCGTGGTGGCGGTGCGCTGGGAGCAGAGCTACAGCGAGGAAGCCTCCAGCACGGTGATGACCCAGACCATGCCCCTGGACGCGGTGACCACCAAGCTCGGCGAATTCGGTCGGGACCCGGCCTACAAGACCGATCTTTCTGACGACGAGATCGAAAAGGCCATCGACGAAATCCGCGCCGCCATCCAGAAATTCTCCAAATAAGGAAGTTCCATGCGTCCCAGCCAACGTGCCGCCGACCAGCTGCGCCAAGTCCGCATCACCCGCCGTTTCACCCGCCATGCCGAAGGTTCGGTGCTGGTGGAAATGGGCGACACCAAGGTGCTGTGCACCGCCAGCATCGAGGAAAACCTGCCGCCCTTCCTGCGCGGCAAGGGCCAGGGCTGGGTCACCGCCGAATACGGCATGCTGCCCCGCTCCACCCACACCCGCAGTTCCCGGGAAGCGGCCAAGGGCAAGCAGACCGGCCGCACCCAGGAAATCCAGCGCCTCATCGGCCGTTCCCTGCGCGCCGTCACCGATCTCAAGGCCCTGGGCGAGCGCCAGATCACCCTGGACTGCGACGTGCTGCAGGCCGATGGCGGCACCCGCTGTGCCTCCATCACCGGCGCCTGGGTGGCCCTGTGGGACGCCTGCCAGTCCCTGGTGGCCGCCGGCAAGCTGAGCGAGAACCCCCTCAAGGAACACGTGGCCGCCATCTCCGTCGGCATCTACAAGGGCACCCCGGTGCTGGACCTGGACTATCCGGAAGATTCCGACTGCGATACCGACATGAACGTGATCATGACCGGCAGCGGCGGACTGGTGGAAGTCCAGGGCACGGCCGAAGGCGAGCCCTTCTCCCGGCAGCAGATGAATGTGCTGCTGGACCTGGCCGAAGCCGGCATCCGCCAGCTCATTCACGCCCAGGAAACCGCCCTGGCGGATTGATTCGGAGCCCGTCATGGCCCAGGAAACCTCCCGCGACCCGATCAAGGCCCTGCTCGACGATCTGGAACAGTCCATCGCCGATTTCGATCAGCGTCTGGGTGGCGTCGAGGACTCTCCTGCCGTGACCGGTCTGCGTTTTTCCGGGCAGCGCTATCCCGACATCGAGCCCGAGGCCAGGCGTCAGCTGCCCCCTGCCGCCCCTGTTGCCGTTGCCGGCAATGCCGACGCAACCGCTGTGCCCGAGGCTCCGGCGGTGGACCTGCTGGCCGAACTGGCCCAGGCGGCGGCCTGCCGCAGCGTGGATGATGCGGAGACCCAGCGTCGCCAGCTGGAACTGACCGAGCACCTGCACCAGGACCTGAAGACCGTCTTCGACTACCTCAACCAGCTCATCCGCCACGCCAACACCCTGAAGCCGGTGCTGCCCCGCAGCTACCGGCTGGATGCGCGCAACAGCTTCGACGGGCTGGCCTGGCATGACGGATTCGTCGATTACCGCAGCACCAGTCGCTTCGATCGCAGCTACTACGAGCAGATTCTCTTCCAGGTGAGCTACCGGGCGCCGGCGCCACTGGTCGCGGTCTGCGCTGCGGACCAGGCCGCCATCGTGCGCAAGGAGCTGGAACTGGTGAACCTGCGCATCCAGCGAGAAGAGCCGGTGATGCTGCCGGAGGGCGGCCCCGGGGTGCGCTATGTGCTGCCGGATGCCATTCCGCTGCATCTGGCGGTACAGGCGGACTTCGCCAACGATGCCCTGACCTTCCGCTGCCGCAATGCCGGCAACTTCGGCCCTACTGCCTACCGTCTGCCGGGCGGGAGCATCACCCGGCCCCTGCTCGACGGCATCGGCCTGGTGCTGCTGGGTCGTAGCGACACCATGCCCAAGGAACTGCAACGCATTCCCTACCAACGGATCAACTGAGTCCCATGCAAAAGATCGTCCTCGCCTCCAACAATGCCAAGAAGCTCAAGGAACTGTCGGCCCTGCTGACACCCCTGGGCATCCAGCTCATTCCCCAGGGCGAGCTGGGGGTGCCGGAGGCGGAGGAGCCCCACCACACCTTCCTCGAAAACGCCCTGGCCAAGGCCCGCCATGCGGCCCAGCTGACCGGCCTGCCGGCCCTGGCCGACGACTCCGGCCTGTGCGTCAAGGCGTTGGGCGGCGCTCCCGGAGTGCAGTCGGCCCGCTACGCCGGCGAGCCCAAGTCCGATGCCCGCAACAACGAGAAGCTGCTGGCGGCCCTCACGGGCGTGGCCGACCGCCGCGCCCACTTCGTCTCCCTGCTGGTGCTGGTGCGCCACGGCGACGACCCCCAGCCCCTGGTGGCCGAGGGCGAGTGGCACGGCGAGATCATCGACCAGTACCGGGGCGAGGGCGGCTTCGGTTACGACCCCCTGTTCTACGTGCCGGCGGAGAAGGCGACGGCGGCCGAACTCTCCGCCGAGGTGAAGAACCGTCTCTCCCATCGTGGCCAGGCCATGGCCCGGCTGCTGGAACGCCTCAAGCTGGAACTGTGAGCCCGGCCGGCGCCGGGAAACCTTCCGGCGCTGCCGCGGTCCAGGGCAGGGTGTTCCGGTCTTGCCGCTCCGCGGCGGCCTGACTCAAGGCGCCTTCGTCCAGCCATCGCATCATGCCGCCTGCGGGCGGAAAGGTTTTCTTTCGTGTCGTCCCGTTCCCATCCTTCCTCCCGCATCATTCCCATCGCCGTCGCCGGCAGCACCCGCGCTGGCGGCAGTCCCCTGCACTTCACCAGTCCGCCGCCCCTCTCGCTCTACATCCACGTGCCCTGGTGCGTGAGGAAGTGCCCCTATTGCGATTTCAATTCCCATGAGGCCCGTCCGGAAAACGACGAGGCGGCCTATGTGGCGGCCCTTATCGCCGACCTGGAGAGCGCCCTGCCCTCGGTGTGGGGACGCAAGGTATCCACCATTTTCATCGGCGGTGGCACGCCCAGCCTGCTCTCCGGCGAGGCCCTGCACGAACTGCTGAACGCGGTGCGCATGCGCCTGCCCCTGTTGCCCGAGGCGGAGGTGACCCTGGAGGTCAACCCGGGCACCGCCGAAGCGGGCAAGTTCGCCGCCTTCCGGGCCGCCGGGGTGAATCGTCTGTCCCTCGGCATCCAGAGTTTCAACGACCGGCACCTTGAGGCCCTGGGGCGCATCCACGACAGCGCCGAGGCCAGGGCCGCCATCGAGCTGGCCAAGACCCACTTCGAGCGCTTCAACCTGGACCTGATGTACGGCCTGCCCCAGCAGTCCCAGGCCGAAGCGATGGCAGACCTGGAGACGGCCCTCTCCTTCGCGCCGCCCCATCTCTCCTGCTATCAGCTGACCCTGGAGCCCAATACCCTCTTTGCCGCCCGGCCGCCCCAGCTGCCCGAGGGCGACACCTGCGCCGACATGCAGGACGCCATCGAGGCCCGCCTGGCCGCCGCCGGCTACGTGCATTACGAAACCTCGGCCTTCGCCCGGCCCGGCTACCAGTGCCGGCACAACCTCAACTACTGGACCTTCGGCGACTACCTGGGCATCGGCGCCGGCGCCCACGGCAAGCTGACCCTGCCGGACCACAGCGGCTTCTCGGTGCAGCGCCAGATGCGCTGGAAACAGCCCAAGCAGTACCTGGAGCAGGTGGCCGCCGGCCAGCCGGTACAGGAGCAGCACGGCGTGGGGGCGGACGAGCTGCCCTTCGAATTCCTCATGAACGCCCTGCGCCTCAACCAGGGCTTCGATCCGGCCCTCTTCGAGCAGCGCACCGGCCTGCCCCTGCTGCTGGTGCGGGGCGAGCTGGAAAAAGCGGCCCGGGAAGGGCTGCTGACCCTGGTGCCGGACTGCATCGCCCCGACCGAGCGGGGCCGGCGCTTCCTCAACGCCCTGCTGGAGCGCTTCCTGCCGGGTTAACGCCGCCGGCTGCCGCTACCGCCAAGAATCGACCCCAGCACCCCGCGGATGATCTCCCGGCCGATCTGGGAGCCGATGGCGCGGGCGGCGCTCTTGGCGACGGTGGTGAGGACGGAGTCGCTCTGGCGGCCGCGGGTGCTTTGGCCGCTGCCCAGCACATCCCCCAGCACGCCGCCGAAAAGGCCGCCGCCATCGGCTTGTGGGGCAGGGGAGGCCGGCGCCGGCTGGGCCTGGGCGGGCGGTGCGGTGCGGCCCTTGAGGATTTCGTAGGCCGATTCCCGATCCACTGCCTGTTCGTAGTGGCCGTAGAGCACGGAATCGCGGACGGCCTGCTGGCGCTCCTCGGCGCTCAAGGGGCCGATGCGGGAGGCGGGGGGCAGGATGAAGGCCCGTTCCACCACATTGGGCCGGCCTTTTTCGTCCAGGCAGGAGACCAGGGCTTCGCCGACACCCAGTTCGGTGATGGCCGCTTCGGCGTCGAAGGCCGGGTTGGCGCGCAGGGTCTGGGCGGCGGATTTGACGGCCTTCTGGTCCCGCGGGGTGAAGGCGCGCAGGGCGTGCTGCACCCGGTTGCCGAGCTGGCCGAGGACGGTGTCGGGAATGTCCAGGGGGTTCTGGGTGACGAAGTACACGCCGACGCCCTTGGAGCGGATCAGGCGCACCACCTGTTCCACCTTTTCCAGCAGGGCCGGCGGGGCATCGTTGAAGAGCAGGTGGGCTTCGTCGAAGAAGAACACCAGCTTGGGCTTTTCCAGGTCCCCCACTTCCGGCAGGTGCTCGAACAGTTCGGCCAGTAGCCACAGCAGGAAGGTGGCGTAGAGGCGGGGCGCGCCCATCAGCTTGTCCGCCGCCAGGATGTTCACCACGCCCTTGCCATTGTCGGTCTGCATGAGATCGGCGATGTCCAGCATGGGCTCGCCGAAGAAGCTGTCGCCGCCCTGTTCGCCCAGGGTCAGGAGGGCGCGTTGGATGGCGCCGATGGAGGCGGCGGAGACGTTGCCGTACTCGCTGGTGAATTCCTTGGCGTGCTCGCCCACGTGCTGCACCATGGCCCGCAGGTCCTTCAGGTCCAGCAGCATCAGGCCCTGGTCGTCGGCAATCTTGAACACCAGCTGCAGCACCCCGCTCTGGGTGTCGTTGAGGTTGAGCAGGCGGGCCAGCAGCAGGGGGCCCATGTCGGAAATGGTGGCCCGCACCGGGTGGCCCTGCTGGCCGAAGACGTCCCAGAAGACGGTGGGGAAGGATGTCGGAGTCCAGTCGGTGACGCCCAGGTGGTGCAGCCGCTCCTCCAGTTTGGGCGAGGTCTTGCCGGCGGCGGCCAGGCCCGAGAGGTCGCCCTTGGCGTCGGCCAGGAAGACGGGCACGCCGATACTGGAGAAGCGCTCCGCCAGCACCTGCAGGGTGATGGTCTTGCCGGTGCCGGTGGCGCCGGTGATGAGGCCGTGGCGGTTGGCCAGGGCGGGCAGGAGAGCCAGGTCGGTGGCGGCGTGGCGGGCGATGACTAGGGGCTGGGCCATGAGTGGGGTCCGGTGGCTATGCTAGAATTGTCCGATTCTATCAACAGTTTTTCGCTACGAGGTTAGCCATGGCCGGACACTCCAAATGGGCCAATATCCAGCACCGCAAGGGCCGTCAGGACGCCAAGCGGGGCAAGGTCTTCACCAAGCTGATCAAGGAAATCACCGTCGCCGCCAAGATGGGCGGGGGCGATCCGGCCATGAATCCGCGCCTGCGCCTGGCCATGGAAAAGGCCAAGGGCGAATCCATGCCCAAGGACAACATCGACAACGCCATCAAGCGCGGCACCGGCCAGCTGGAAGGCGTCAGCTATGAGGAAATCCGCTACGAAGGCTACGGCATCGGCGGCGCCGCGGTGATGGTGGACTGCCTCACCGACAACCGGGTGCGCACCGTGGCCGATGTGCGCCACGCCTTCAACAAGTACGGCGGCAACATGGGCACCGAAGGCTGCGTTTCCTTCCAGTTCAAGCACTGCGGCCAGATGCTGTTCGCCCCCGGCGCCGACGAGGCCGCCATCATGGATGCGGCCATCGAGGCCGGCGCCGACGACATCATCACCAACGACGACGGCTCCATCGAAGTGCTGACCCCGCCCAACGACCTGCTGAACGTGCAGGAAGCCCTGGAAAAGGCCGGCTTCAAGCCCGAGATGGCGGAAGTGACCATGAAGGCGCTGAACGAATCCGAGCTGACCGGGGAAGACGCCCAGCGCATGCAGAAGCTGATCGACGCCCTGGAGTCCCTGGACGACGTGCAGGAGGTTTACACCTCCGCCGTGATGGACGAATAATCGGCCCGGTCTGCTTTTGTTCCCCCGAGAAAGCGGCGCCTGGCGCCGCTTTTTCTTTTGTCGCGAGGCCTCGTGCGCAAGTTCCTGCCCTTTCTCTTCGTGCTGCTGTGGAGCACCGGCTTCATCGGCGCCAAGTACGGCCTGCCCTATGCGGAGCCCCTGACCTTCCTCAGCGCCCGCTACCTCCTGGTGCTCGGACTGATGCTGCCGGTGGCCCTTGTATTTCGCGCCTCCTGGCCTGCCACCCGCCAGGAATGGCTGCACATCGGCTTCTCCGGGGTGCTGCTGCATGCGGTCTATCTCGGCGGCGTCTTCATGGCCATCCACCGCGGTCTGCCGGCCGGCATCACCGCCCTGGTGGTGGGCATGCAGCCCCTGCTGACCGCCCTGGGGGCCGGCTGGCTGCTGAGGGAGGCGGTCAGCCGGCGCCAGTGGCTGGGTCTGGTGCTGGGCCTGAGCGGCGTGGGTCTGGTGGTTTCCGGCAAGTTCGGCAGCCAGCCCCTGGCCGAGCTGCTGCCGGCCATCGTCCCGGCCCTGGTGGCCCTGCTCGGCATCACCCTGGGTACCCTGTACCAGAAGCGCTTCTGTCCTGCCTTCGACCTGCGTTCCGGCGCCGTCATCCAGTTCCTGCCGACGGCGGTGCTGACCCTGCTGGTGGCCGGCGCCAGCGAGAGCCAGGAGATCGCCTGGAGCGGCACCTTCGTCTTCGCCCTGCTGTGGCTGGTGCTGGTGCTGTCGGTGGGCGCCATCAGCCTGCTCAACGTGCTCATCCGCAGCGGCAGCGCCGTCAATGTGGCCAGCCTGTTCTACCTGACGCCGCCTACCACCGCCCTCATCGCCTGGGCCGCCTTTGGCGAAACCCTCTCCGGCCCGGCCCTGGCGGGCATGGGACTGGCCGTGGCCGGCGTTTACTTGGCGCGGCGGGCCTAGGCGGTGTACAGGGGGTAGAGGGTCGCTTCCTCGCGCTGGATGCGCTCCACCAGCACCTTGCCGACGCCGGCCAGTTCATCGACGAAGGCCGGGGCCAGCCCCGGCTCGGCGGCCAGGTTCTGGTACTTGCGCAGGAAGGCAGCCAGGGCCTTGCCGATGCCGTCCATCTCCTGGCGGAACTCGTGGATCAGGGCGAAGCTGGAGGGGTCGCCGGCCAGCTGGTGCTCCAGGTAGATGTAGAGGCGCACATTCTCGGTCAGCAGGTGGCCCTGCAGCCGTACCCGGAATTTTTCCAGCAGCGAGGCGGCCTCCGCCAGGTTGCCCTGGGCGGCGGCGCTCTGGATGGCGCCGAAGGCCTGCAGCAGCACCAGGTGCTCGTCGGTGAGCTGGTGCACCAGAGCCGGATGGTAGTGAATCTGGGTTCCCGGCGCCGGGCCGCTGCGGGCGGCCGGAACCGGCTCGGGCATGGGCGGGGCCTCGGGGGCGGGCGGCGGCGGTGAATCGCCAAAGATTTTGCGTAACAGTGACATGGTTCTCCCTCCTGCGACGGTGTGGACACAGGGAATTGGTTTTTATGCCTGCCAATTTGGGCGGGAGTCCATGACGAATCCTTAACCCGTGTCAAATTTCGGGCCTGCGCTCCCGTCGGGCGCGACAGGCGGCGTCCGCCCCCTTAGAATGCTGCCATGTCCGCCATCCCCCCCGTCTCCGCCAAGCCGAATGCCGCCGCCGCACCCGTGCCGGTGCGCATCCTCGGCATCGACCCGGGGCTGCGTTGCACCGGCTTCGGCCTCATCGACAAGCTGGGCAACAAGCTGGCCTACGTCAGCAGCGGCTGCATCCGCACCGACGACACCCGCACCCTGCCGGAGCGCCTGGAGGTGATCTACCAAGGCATCCGGGAAATCGTCGCCGCCCACGGCCCGGCCCAGGCGGCGGTGGAAAAGGTCTTTGTGAACGTCAATCCCCAGTCCACCCTGCTGCTGGGCCAGGCCCGCGGCGCCGCCATCACCGCCCTGGTGTCCACCGGCCTGCCGGTGGGCGAGTACACCGCCCTGCAGGTGAAGCAGGCGGTGGTGGGCAACGGCAAGGCGGCCAAGGAACAGGTGCAGCACATGGTCAAGCGCCTCCTCAGCCTGCCCGGCGACCCGTCCGCCGACGCCGCCGATGCCCTGGCCTGTGCCATCGCCCACGCCCACGGCGGCCAGGGTCTGGGCCACATCGCCACCGCCGGCCTGCGGGTGCGCGGCGGCCGCCTGATGGAAGCCCCCAATCCAAGGAAGAGAACATGATCGGAAGACTCACCGGCCTTCTGGCCGAAAAGAATCCCCCCCAGGTAGTCCTGGACGTGCAGGGCGTCGGCTACGAGGTGGATGTGCCCATGAGCACCTTCTACAACCTGCCGGGCAACGGCGACAAGGTGACCCTGCTGACCCACTTCGTGGTGCGGGAGGACGGCCATTTCCTTTTCGGCTTTCTCACCGAGGCGGAGCGTTTCGCCTTCCGCCAGCTGATCAAGATTTCCGGCGTCGGCCCGCGCATGGCCCTGGCCATTCTTTCCGGCCTTTCCGTCAGCGATCTGGCGGCGGCCATCTCCCGCCAGGAGGCCGGCCGCCTGACCAAGGTGCCGGGCATCGGCAAGAAGACTGCCGAGCGCCTGCTGCTGGAACTGAAGGACAAGCTGGCCCCGGTGGTGGGCGGCGGGGCCGCTGCGGCCCTGGTGGTGCACGACGACCAGTCGGACATCCTCAATGCGCTGCTGGCCCTGGGCTACAACGAGCGGGAAGCCGCCGCCGCCCTCAAGCAGTTGCCCGCCGGCAGCGGCGTTTCGGACGGCATCCGCCAGGCCCTCAAACTGCTGGCCAAGCCCTGAGGGGGCGGCGGGAGTAAAATGGCGGCTTACCGGGCCTCGCCCGCCGCACTTTCCAGGCTCACTCCAGGCTTTCCATGATCGAAACCGATTCCTTTGATTCCTCCTTCGACGCCGACGCCGGCCGTCTCATCGGCGCCGAGAGCAAGTCGGCCCAGGAGGAAGCCATCGAGCGCGCCCTGCGGCCCAAGCGCCTGGCGGATTACGTCGGTCAGGCCAAGATTCGGGAGCAGCTCTCCATCTTCATCCACGCCGCCAAGCGACGCAGCGAGGCCCTCGACCACGTCCTGCTGTTTGGCCCGCCGGGCCTGGGCAAGACCACCCTGGCCCACATCGTGGCCGCCGAGATGGGCGTCAATCTGCGCCAGACCTCGGGGCCGGTGCTGGAGCGGGCCGGCGACCTGGCCGCCATCCTGACCAACCTGGAACCGCACGACGTGCTGTTCATCGACGAAATCCACCGTCTCAGTCCGGTGGTGGAGGAAATCCTCTACCCGGCCCTGGAGGATTTCCAGATCGACATCATGATCGGCGAGGGTCCGGCGGCCCGCTCGGTGAAGCTGGACCTGCCGCCCTTCACCCTGGTGGGCGCCACCACCCGGGCCGGCATGCTGACCAACCCCCTGCGGGACCGTTTCGGCATCGTCGCCCGGCTGGAGTTCTACAACGCCCAGGAACTGACCCACATCGTCACCCGCTCGGCCCAGCTGCTCAACGTGGCCATCGAGCCGGAAGGGGCCCTGGAGATCGCCCGCCGCTCCCGCGGCACGCCCCGCATCGCCAACCGCCTGCTGCGCCGGGTGCGGGACTACGCCGAGGTCAAGGCCGACGGCATCATCACCCGGGAGGTGGCCGACGCCGCCCTTTCCATGCTGGACGTGGACCACGGCGGCCTGGACCTGATGGACCGCAAGCTGCTCTCTGCCGTGATCGACAAGTTCGCCGGCGGTCCGGTGGGGGTGGACAACCTGGCCGCCGCCATCGGCGAGGCCCGGGACACCATCGAGGACGTGCTGGAACCCTACCTGATCCAGCAGGGCTACCTGCAGCGCACCCCCCGGGGCCGCATCGCCACCCCGGCCATCTACCGCCACCTGGGGCTGGAGGCGCCCGGCACCCCGGCCGCCACGCCTGATCTATGGTCCCCCAAGGAGCAATGAGGACGGCTGTTACAGACTGTCATCGTCCCCAGGCCCCGAGCCGCCTAGAATTACGCCCATGAGCCATCCTGCCGACCACGCCTTCACCATTCCGGTCCGCGTCTATTACGAGGACACGGATGCGGGCGGCGTGGTCTACTACGCCAACTACCTGCGCTTTTTCGAGCGCTGCCGCACCGAATGGCTGCGCAGCATCGGCCATCACCAGGTGGACCTGCTGGCGGAGCAGGGCGTCGCCTTCGTCGTCCGTTCCGTCAGTTGCGACTACCTGCGGCCGGCCCGGCTCGACGACCTGCTGACTATCGGCCTGACCGTGGAAAAGCTCGGCCGTGCCCAGATCACCTTCCGCCAGTTCGCCCGTCGCCACGGCAGCGACGACGACCTGGTGAGCGGTACCGTCCAGATCGTTTGTGTCAAGCTGGACGCCATGAAAACCACCCCCATTCCCGAATTCCTGCGCGAGAAACTGGAAGCCCTGCAATGAACGTCACCCAAGACCTCTCCATCCTTTCCCTCATCACCCAGGCCAGCGCCGTCGTCCAGGTCGTCATGGCCCTGCTGGCCGGCGTCTCCTTCATGTCCTGGTACTACATCTTCCGCAAGCTCTACGCGGTGAAGAATGCGCGCAACCAGACCGAGCAGTTCGAGCGGGACTTCTGGAGCGGCGGCGACCTCAACCGCCTCTACCAGAACGCCGTCGAGCAGCGCCACGACACCGGCGCCATGGAGCGGGTGTTCGAGGCCGGCTTCCGGGAATTCACCAAGCTGCGCAACCAGAAGAACCTGGAAGCCAAGGACGTGGTGGACGGCTCCCGCCGCGCCATGCGCGCCACCTACCAGCGGGAGATCGACGACCTGGAATCCCACCTGGCCTTCCTCGCCTCCGTCGGCTCCGTCTCTCCCTACATCGGCCTCTTCGGCACCGTGTGGGGCATCATGCATGCCTTCCGCGGCCTCTCCAACGTGGGCCAGGCGACCCTGGCTTCCGTCGCTCCCGGTATTGCCGAAGCCCTGGTGGCCACGGCCATCGGCCTCTTTGCCGCCATCCCCGCGGTGCTGGCCTACAACCGCTTCGCTCACGACATCGACCGCCTCTCCACCCGCTTCGAGAGCTTCATGGAAGAGTTCTCCAACATCCTGCAGCGGCAGATGCGTTAAGGGGCCGGAGCCATGCGTCCGCGTCGCCTTAAAAACGAAATCAACGTCGTTCCCTACATCGACGTCATGCTGGTGCTGCTGGTCATCTTCATGGTGGCCACGCCCATGATGCAGACCGGCTCGGTGGACCTGCCCTCCACCGGCAAGTCCTCCGCCGTGCCGGAAAATCCCTACCGGGTCATGGTCAAGGCCGACGGCAGCATTGCCGTGCAGGATGCCCGGGGCAAGGAAAAATCCATCGACCGCCGCCAGCTCAATGACCTGCTGGCGACCGAGCTGGAAGCCAACCCGGAACTGCCGGTGCTGGTGGTGGGCGACAAGGCCGCCCGCTACGACGCCGTGCTCGAGGTCCTGGACCAGATCAAACTGCAGAACATCAAGCGGGTCGGCCTGGAGACCGTGCGCAAGTGAGTTCCCCGATGAAAGCCGGAACGGACATGCCCTTCGAACGGCGGGCGGAGCCGGGCAAGCGCAAGGCCCTGATCCTGGCGATCCTGGTGCACCTGCTGCTGGCCATCTTCCTCTTCTTCGGCATCCGCTGGCAGACCAAGCACGAGGCGGTGGAGGTCGAGCTGTGGAGCGACGTGCCCCAGGGCGCCTACAAGCCGCCCCCGCCGCCTCCGGAACCGAAGCCCGTGCCCAAACCGGAGCCGAAGCCTGAACCCAAGCCCGAGGTGAAGCCGGACCCGAAGCCGGCGCCCAAGCCCGACATCGTGCTCAAGGAAGAGAAGAAAAAGCCGGAGCCGAAAAAGGAAGAGCCGAAACCCGAACCCAAGAAGGAGGAGAAGAAGCCCGAGACTCCCGACTGGCAGAAGGAACTGGAACGGGACCAGCGGGACCTCAAGCAGCGCCAGCGTGAGCAGGCCCTGAAGGAGCAGGCGAGCCGGGAAATGAACATGCAGCAGGCCGCCGGCAAGGAGGCCGCCGCAGCATCCTCTCGTAACAAAGCGATTGCCTCCTACGTGGACAAGATCCGCGCCAAGGTGCGGGGCAACCTGGGCTTCGTCAGCGTCAGCGGCAATCCCACGGCCAAGTTCCTGGTGACCCAGCTGCCCAGCGGCGAGATCATCAGCGCCCGCATGACACGTTCCAGCGGCGTGCCGGCCTACGACAGCGCCGTCGAACGGGCCATCATGAAGTCCTCGCCTCTGCCCCTGCCCGACGACAAGTCGGCTTTCCACCGGGAACTGGAGCTGACCTTCTGTCCCCAGGAAGGGACTTCCGGCTGCTCCCCCTGATTCTTTGTCATTCCCCCTTACGTTACCTTTCGTTACGCGGCAGCGTCGGGGGCTTTGGGTATAATCGGACCTTTTTCCGGCCCAGGTTTCTTCAATGACCGTGATTGCGCGCTATTTTTCCCGGGTTCTGCTCGGCTTGTCCCTGCTTGCCGCCCTGGGGGGCGCCCATGCCCAGCTTGCCATTGAAATCACCGGTGCCGGCGCCCACCGCCTGCCCATCGCCATCGCCGACTTTGCCGGCGAACCGGGCTACTCCCGGGCCCTGACCTCGGTCATCCGCGCCGATCTGGAGCGTTCCGGCCTGTTCCGTCTGGTGGAGCCGGGCCCGACCCCCATCAGCGAAAACGACAATGTGGATTTCGGCGCCTGGAAGAACAAGGGCGCCGACGCCTTCGTCGGCGGCAGCCTGGTGGCCGATGCCGGCGGCAAGTTCGAAGCCCGTTTCCGCCTCTACGACGTTTCCAAGCAGGCCTCCCTGGGCGGCGTTGCCTTCGTCACCACCCCCAACATGCTGCGCGCCGCCGGCCACCGCATCGCCGACTACATCTACGAGAAACTGATCGGCGAAAAGGGCTACTTCTCCACCCGCATCGCCTACGTGGTCAAGCAGGCCGGCCGCTACGAGCTGCAGATCGCCGATGCCGACGGCCAGAATGCCCAGCCGGCCCTGGTTTCCAAGGAGCCCATCATTTCCCCCGCCTGGTCGCCCGATGGCGGCCGTCTGGCCTACGTCTCCTTCGAGAACAAGAAGCCGGTGGTGTACGTGCATACCCTGGCCACCGGCCGGCGTACCGTGGTGGCCAACTTCAAGGGCTCCAACTCGGCGCCCGCCTGGGCCCCGGACGGCCGCCGCCTGGCGGTGACCCTGTCCAAGGATGGCGGCTCCCAGATCTATCTGGTCAATGCGGACGGCTCCGGTGCCCAGCGCCTGATGAGTTCCTCCTCCATCGACACCGAACCCCAGTTCTCACCCGATGGCGAAAGCATCTACTTCACCTCCGACCGGGGCGGCGCGCCCCAGATCTACCGGGTTTCCGTCGGCGGCGGTGCGGCCCAGCGCGTCACCTTCGACGGCTCCTACAACGTTTCCCCCCGCCTCTCGCCGGATGGCCGCAGCATGGCCTTCATCTCCCGCAACGGCGGCCGCTTCCAGCTGGCCATCATGGACCTGGCGAGCAAGCAGGTGCAGATCCTCACCGATTCCCACAAGGATGAATCCCCCAGTTTCGCTTCCAACGGCCGCATGATCCTGTTCGCCACGGAAATGGGCGGGCGGGGCGTCCTTTCCGCTGTTTCGTCCGATGGTCGGGTCAAGCAGCGCCTTTCCGTCTCCGCCGGCGATGTTCGCGAACCGGCGTGGGGCCCTTACCTGAAGTAACGCGACGCAGCACCCATTTACCCCTAGGAGTACCGAAACATGCGCAAACTGGCTCTTCCCGCTCTCATCGCTTCCCTCTTCGTGCTGGCCGGCTGCGGCAGCCAGCCCGCCGCCCCGGAACAGTCCGGCGCCGGCGTCGAAAACCGTAGCGCCACTGCCACCGGCGTCGGCGGCGGCGATGTGGGCATGAAGCCCTACAACGATCCGAAGAACGTCCTCTACAAGCGCAGCGTGTACTTCGACTACGACAAGTTCGACATCAAGCCCGAGTACAAGGAACTGGTCGCCGCCCACGCCAAGTATCTGGCCGCCAACAAGGGCACCAAGATCCTGATCCAGGGCAACACCGACGAACGCGGCTCCCGCGAGTACAACCTGGCCCTGGGTCAGAAGCGTTCCGACGCCGTGAAGAAGGCCCTGTCCCTGCTGGGCGTGCGTGAAGAGCAGCTGGAGTCCGTGAGCCTGGGCGAAGAAAAGCCGAAGGCTGAAGGCAACGACGAGGCCGCTTACGCCGAAAACCGTCGCGCCGACATCCTCTACAGCGGCGAGTTCTAAGCATGATGCGCCGGCTCGTTCCCTCGGCGGCGCTTCTGGCAGCCCTCTGGGTGGCCGGGCCGGCACACGCCGGCCTCTTCGACGACGAAGAGGCCCGGCGCCAGATCAACGATCTCAAGGCCCAGACCACCGAGCGTCTGGACACGGCGTCCCGGGCCCAGATCGAACTGTCCAACCAGATCGAGTCCATGCGCTCCGAAATGGCCAAGCTGCGCGGCCAGGTGGAAGTGCTGACCTACGAACTGGAGGCAGCGCAAAAACGCCAGAAGGATTTCTACATCGACCTGGATACCCGCCTGCGCAAGCTGGAAGGTCCCTCCGCTCCCGGCGCCGCCAATCCGCCGGCCGGGGAAGAGGGCGCTCCCGCCGCCGCTGCGGCAGCTCCGGCGCCTGCCAAGTCGGACCCGGCCCAGGAAGCGAAGGAATACGAAGCGGCCCTCAACCAGTTCAAGGCCGGCAAGTACAAGGAAGCCGCCGGCGCCCTGGAGGCCTTCGTCAAGAATCATCCCGCCAGCACCCTGGCGCCGTCGGCCCAGTACTGGCTGGGCAACAGCCATTTCGCCCAGCGCGACTGCAAGAAGGCCATCGAGGTGCAGAATGCCCTGGTGGCCAAGTGGCCGGAAAGCCCCAAGGCTTCCGACGCCCTGCTCAACGCCGCCACCTGCCAGCAGGAACTGGGCGACGCCAAGGGCGCGCGCAAGACCCTGGAAACCCTGGTGGCCAAGTACCCCAGCAGCCAGGCCGCCGAATCGGCCCGCCAGCGGCTGAAGAAGAAGTAGGCGCCGGCAGGATCGGCGCAGGTCATGCGGGGAACGGCTGACGTTCCCCGTTGTCTTTTGCAGCGCCCCCTTTGCCGAACCGGCCCAATCGATAGCCCTTTTCCCGCCGCCGCCCATGACCGCTCCGACGCTGAAGATCAGCGAAATTTTCTACTCCCTGCAGGGGGAAACCTCCCGTACCGGCCTGCCCACGGTCTTCGTGCGTCTCACCGGCTGCCCCCTGCGCTGCGTCTGGTGCGACACCGCCTATTCCTTCTCCGGCGGCACCCTGATGAGCCTGCCGGCGATCCTGGCCGAAGTGGCGTGTCACCCCACCAAGCGGGTCTGCGTCAGTGGCGGCGAACCCCTGGCCCAGAAGAACTGCCTGCCCCTGCTTACCGCCCTGTGCGATGCGGGCTGCGACGTTTCCCTGGAAACCAGCGGCGCCCTGGATGTTTCCGGCGTCGATCCCCGGGTGTCGAAAATCGTGGACCTGAAGGCGCCGGGCTCCGGCGAGGTGGAGCGCAACCTGTGGTCCAACCTGGAGTACCTGACGCCCCACGACGAGCTGAAGCTGGTGCTGGCCGACCGGGCCGACTACGACTGGGCCGTGGCCCAGTTGCGCCAGCATGGCCTGATCGGCCGCTGCCCCATTCTCATGGCGCCGGTGCAGGGCAGCCTGGAGCCGGGCACCCTGGCCGACTGGATTCTCGCCGACGGCCTGCCGGTGCGCCTGCAGGTGCAGTTGCACAAGCTGCTTTGGGGTAACATGCGAGGGAAATAAGGGCGCCCGGCCAACCCCTGGCGGCGTCCCAGCGAGGAGACTCCCATGAGCCAGGAACGCCGTCATTTCAGCCGCATCCATTTCCTCAGCAGCGCCTACCTGACCACCGCCAGCGGCGGCCGCCACATCGGCGAAATCCGCGACCTCTCCCTCAAGGGGGCGCTGGTGGCCATGGCCTCGGGCTGGCAGGGCCGTTCCGGCGAAGGCTGCAAGCTGGAGATTCCCCTCAATCACAGCGATGCGGTGGTGGTCATGGAAGGCCACCTGGCCCACGTGGGCGACAACAACACGGTGGGCATCCGCTGCGAATCCATCGACCTGGACAGCATCAGCCACCTGCGCCGCCTGGTGGAACTGAACCTGGGCGACCCGGAGCTGCTCAACCGGGAACTGTCGGCCCTGGTCAGCCACGACTGATCCCCGCCCGAGTTCTTCCCAGCCAAGATTCCCCTGCCAAGAAAAAAGGCCGGAGGCCCTTTCGGGTACCCGGCCTTTTTGTTTTGCGGCAGCTCTTGGGTGAGTGCTTACTCGCCCCGTACCAGCAGGATGGAGCAGGAGGCGCGGCGCACCACGCGCTCGGCCACGCTGCCGACGAAATAGCGTTCCAGGCCGCGGCGGCCGTGGGTGCCCAGGATCAGCAGGTCGGCCTTCCAGGCTTCGGCGGTGTCCGCCAGGATGTCGGAAACGTGCTTCTTCTCCGAATCCACCACCTTCAGTTCGGGCTCGATGCCGGCGGCCCGGGCGGTGGCGGCGGCCTTCTCCAGGAAGGCCCGGGCGGCGGTGCGTAGTTGGGATTCCACTTCGCCGATGGGGGTGGGGGCCAGGCTTTCCACATTGGAGCGGGCCAGGATGGTTTCGTCGATGGCGTGGGCGATGCAGAGGGCGGCACCGTGGGCCTTGGCCAGGGAGGCCGCCTCGGCCAGGACCCGCTGGGTCATGAAGCTGTCGTCGATGGCGACCAGGATGCGCTTGTACATGGGTGAATCTCCCCGGGACGTTGGATTGTTGGGCGCCAAGATACACCGGCCCCGGGGGGCGGCGAAACGGGGATTTTCCCTAATCAGGCGGCGCTGCCGCCCGGGGCCTTGAGGCTCAGGGGCAGGCCGGCGGCCACCAGGGTGACTTGCTCGCAGGCGGCCCCGACCCGCTGGTTGAGGCGCCCCTGCTCGTCGCCGAAGAGGCGGGAGACCGGGTGCATGGGCACGATGCCCCAGCCCACCTCGTTGGAGACCAGGATGATGTGGCCGGGCAGGGTCGGCAGGAGTTCCACCAGGGCCTGGGTCTGGCCCTGCAGCAGGGGGCAGTGCACCGCCTCGCCGGCTTCGGCCTGGCGCGCCGCGTCACCGGCAAAGAGCAGGTTGGACAGCCACAGGGTCAGGCAATCCACCAGCAGGCAGCGCTGGGGCGAGGCTTCCCGGGCCAGCAGGGCGGCCAGTTCCAGGGGCTCCTCGCGCAGGCCCCAGTGGGCGGGACGGCGCTCCCGGTGGTGGGCGATGCGGCGGGCCATTTCCCCATCCCGGGACTGGGCCGTGGCCACGTAGACCACTTCCAGGCCGCTGGCGGCGGCCCGTTGTTCGGCCAGGGCGCTCTTGCCGGAGCGGGCGCCGCCGATGATCAGTTCGCGCAGGGCTTTTTCCATGGGCGAGAGGGTAGCACAGGGGCGGGGCGGCTTCGGGGCGGCGGGTATAATGGCCGGCTTCACTTCCCCTCGCGTGCCGCCCCATGTCCCTGCCCGACTTCCAGATTGCCGCTCCCTCTGTCGACATCCTGCCGGCCCTGCGCCACAAGATCGATACCAAGACCAAGCCCGTGGGCGCCCTGGGCCAGCTGGAAAACCTGGCCCTGCTGATCGGCCTGATCCAGCAGAGCCTGACGCCGGCGGTGCGGCAGCCGGAAGTGATCGTCTTCGCCGGCGACCACGGCGCCGCCAAGGCCGGCGTCTCCGCCTATCCCCAGGACGTGACCTGGCAGATGGTGGAGAACTTCCTCGCCGGTGGCGCCGGCATCAACGTCTTCGCCCGCCTCAACGGCGTCGCCCTGACCGTGGTGGATGCGGGCGTGGCCCACGATTTCGCCCCCCGGGAAGGGCTGCTGTCGGCCAAGATCGGCCCCGGCACCGCCAACTACCTGGAAGGGGCCGCCATGAGCGCCGCCCAGCGGGATGAGGCCATCGCCGCCGGCGCCGCCGCGGTGCGGGCCGCCGCCGCCCGGGGCTGCAACGTCATCGGCTTCGGCGAGATGGGCATCGGCAACACCGCCGCCGCCTCCCTCATGACCCACTGCCTGACCGGCGCCAGCCTGCCCGAATGCGTCGGCCGCGGCACCGGCCTGGACGACGCCGGCCTCTCCCGCAAGCGCAACCTGCTGGCCCAGGCCATGACCCGCTACCGCCAGGCCGGCGGCGGCGACGACGCCCTGGAGGTGCTGGCCCAGTTCGGCGGCTTCGAGATCGCCCAGATGGTGGGGGCCTTCCTGGCCGCCGCCGAAGCCAAAATGCTGATCCTGGTGGACGGCTTCATCGTCACCTCGGCCCTGCTGGTGGCGGCCCGCCTGCAGCCGGAGGTGCTGGGCTACTGCGTCTTCTGCCACAACTCGGCCGAGCCCGGACATCGCGCCCAGCTCGAGCACTTCGGCGCCACCGCCCTGCTGGACCTGGGCCTGCGCCTGGGCGAAGGCACCGGCGCCGCCCTGGCCCTGCCCCTGGTGCGGGCCGCCGTGGCCTTCCTCAACGAAATGGCCAGCTTCGAGTCGGCCGGCGTCAGCGACAAGGAAGCCTGAGGCCGTGGCCATGGGCTGCCTGCGCCGGGAGCTGGAATACTTCTTCGGCGCCCTGCGTTTCTTCACCCGCCTGCCGGTGCCGGCCTGGGTCGGCCATTCCAGCGAGGGCCTCAACCGGGCGGCCCGCTACTTCCCGGCGGTGGGCCTGCTGGTGGGCGCCATCGCTGCCCTGGCCTTTGCCCTGGCCGCCCTGGTGTGGCCCAAGGCCCTTGCCGTGCTGGCCGCCATGGCTGCCACCATCTACGTCACCGGCGCCTTCCATGAGGACGGCCTGTCGGACATGGTGGACGGCTTCGGCGGCGGCTGGACTCGGGAGCAGGTGCTGACCATCATGAAGGACTCCCGGGTCGGCAGCTACGGTGTCGTCGCCATCGTCCTGGTGCTCCTGGGCAAGTTCCTGGCCCTTTTCGCCCTGTCTGCCGCGGCCCTGCCGGCGGCCCTGGTGGCCGGTCATGCTGTCTCCCGGGGTTGCGCCACGGTGCTGCTGAAAAGCCTGGATTACGTGCGCGAGGACCAGCTGGCCAAGGCCAAGCCCCTGGCCACCCGCATGGGCGCCGGCGAGCTGGCCCTGGCCCTGTGCTTCGCCCTGGCCGGCGTCGCCCTGCTCGCGCTCTATCTGCCTCCGGCCAACCTGGCCATGGCCCTGCTGCTGGCCGCCGCCTGCACCCTGTGGCTGGGCCGCCTGATGCGGCGGCGCCTGGGGGGCTATACCGGCGACTGCCTGGGCGCCACCCAGCAGGGCAGCGAACTGGCCTTCTACCTGGGGCTGCTGTGGACCTTTTCCTGATCCGCCATCCCCGGCCCCTGGTGGCCGAGGGCATCTGCTACGGCAGCACCGACCTGGCCCTGGCCGAACCTGCGGCCGTCGCGGCGGCCCGCCTGCGGCACCTGCTGCCGACGGATGCCGCCCTCCATTCCAGCCCCCTGCGGCGCTGCCTCGAACTGGCCCGGGCCATCGGCCCGGAAGCGGCGACGGACGCCCGTCTCCAGGAGCTGCACTTCGGCCACTGGGAAGGACGGGCCTGGGACGACATCCACCGCCAGGACCCGGGCGTGCTGGACCGCTGGGCGGCGGACACGGCGAACGCCGCGCCCCACGGCGGCGAGACGGCAGCCCAGTTGCAGGCCCGGGCCCTGGCCTGGGTGGCGGAACAGGCCGCGGCCGGGGATGGGGACCGGGCCCTGGTGGTGGTGACCCACAGCGGCGTGCTCAAGGCCCTCTTCGGCCACTGGCTGGGTCTGGCCCCGGCCGAGTGGTTCCGCCTGCATTTCGACTATGCCGGCGTCAGCCGGGTGCAGCTGGATGCCCAGGGCGCCCGGGTGCGCTTCCTCAACCGCTAAAAGGGCTGCGAAGCCGGTAAAATCCCGAGCCATGGCCGAAACCTATCTTCCCGATGCCGTTCCCCTCGACCAGGTGCGCCGCGCCCTGGTGATCAAGCTGCGCCACCACGGCGACGTGCTGCTGTCGGCGCCGGTGTTCGCCGCCCTCAAGGCGGCGGCGCCCCAGGCCCGCCTCGACGCCCTGGTGTACCGGGACACGGCGGAGATGCTGACTCAGCATCCGGCCATCGACACCGTGCACTGCATCGACCGGCAATGGAAGAAGCTCGGTCCCTGGGGTCATCTGCGGGCCGAATGGCAGCTGTTGCAGAGCCTGCGCCATCCCGGTTACGACCTGGTGATCCACCTCACCGACCATCCCCGGGGCGCCTGGCTGGCCCGGGCCGTTGGCGCCCGCTGGGCCGTGGGGCCCAAGGTCAGGGGTCGGGGCGGTTTCTGGCAGAACAGCTTCACCCATTTCGTCGGCGCCCCGGGCAATGCCCTGCGCCACACGGTGGAACGCAACCTGGACGCCCTGCGCCGCATCGGCCTCTATCCGGCGCCGGATCAGCGGCGCCTGTCCCTGGTGCCCGGCATGGAAGCGGAGCGCCGGGTGGGCCAGCTGCTGGCGGACCAGGGCCTGGGCGGCAAGCCCTTCGTGCATCTGCATCCTGCCTCCCGCTGGCGCTTCAAGTGCTGGACCGCGGAGGCCATGGCCGCCGTCATCAACGGCCTCCAGGCCGAGGGCTGGCCGGTGGTGATCTCCGCCGCGCCGGACCCGACCGAGCGGGAGATGGTGGCCGCCATCCAGGCCGGCATGGCCCGTTCCGCGGTGGACCTTTCCGGCCAGCTGAGCCTGAAGGAACTGGCGGCCCTGGCCGGCCGGGCCCGCCTCTTCATCGGCGTGGACTCGGCCCCCATGCACATCGCCGCCGCCATGGGCACGCCCGTGGTGGCCCTCTTCGGCCCTTCTGGCGACAAGGAGTGGGGCCCCTGGGGCGTGCCCTCCCGGGTTATCGTCAGCCAGGACCATCCCTGCCGCCCCTGCGGCATCGACGGCTGCGGCGGCGGCAAGGTCAGCGACTGCCTGGTCTCCCTGCCGCCGGCCACGGTGCTGGCCGCCGCCCGGGAACTGCTGGCGGAGCCTGCCGTTTGAAAATCGCCATCGTCCGTCAGCGCTACAACCCCTACGGCGGCGCCGAGCGCTTCGTCGAGCGGGCCCTGGGGGCCCTGGTGCAGGAGGGGGCCGAGGTCACCCTCATCACCCGCTCCTGGGATGGCGCCCCTGCTGCCGGCTTCGCCCAGATCACCTGCGATCCGCCCTATTCGCGCCTGTGGGGCGGCCGTGCCGCCCGGGATGCCTCCTTCGCCCGCTGCGCCCAGCAGGCCATGGCCGAGGGCGGCTTCGACATCACCCAGAGCCACGAACGCATTCCCGGCTGCCGCATTTTCCGCGCCGGCGACGGGGTCCATGCCGCCTGGCTGGAGCACCGGGCCCGGGCCCGGGGCGGCCTGACCCGCTGGCTGGACCGGCTCTCCGGCTTCCACCGCTACATCCTGGCCCAGGAGCGGGCCATGCTGACCCACCCGGCCCTGGCCCGGGTGATCTGCAATTCCCGCCTGGTGGCAGAGGAGATGCAGCGCTACTACGGGGTGCCGGAAGAAAAGCTGGTGCTGATCGAAAACGGGGTGGACCTGGAGCATTTCCACCCCCGCCTGGCCGCCGCCCACCGGGTGGAACTGCGGGGCCGTCTCGGCATTGCGGCGGAGGCGCCCCTGTTTCTCTACGTCGGTGGCGGTTTCGAGCGCAAGGGCGTCCCCCGCCTGCTGCGGGCCTTCGCCGCCATGGCCTGCCAGGAGGCGCACCTGCTGGTCGTCGGCGGGGACCGCAGCCTGAAAGCCATGTCCCGCCTGGCCGACAGCCTTGGCATCGGCGAACGGGTCGTCTTTACTGGCCCCCAGAAGGATGTGCGGCCCTATTACGGCGCCGCCGACGCCTTCGTCCTGCCCACCCTCTACGACCCCATGCCCAATGCCGCCCTGGAGGCCCTGGCCTGCGGCCTGCCCACCATCACCAGCACCAGTTGCGGCATCGCCGCCCGCATCCGGGCAGGGGAGAACGGCTACGTGGGCGACGCCCTCGACCTGCCCCTGCTCACCCGCCACCTGGAAGCCCTGGCCGCACCTGGCCGGGCTGCCGCCATGCGGGATGCGGCCCGGGCCTCGGTGGTGGACCTCTCCCTCGCCGCCATGGCCGAGCGGCTGGTGGGCCTTTACCGCAGCCTGGCCTAGCCGAGCGGCTATAATCGCGGTTTCCTCCGCCTCACCCCTATGAGCCGTCAAGACCTCAACACCCGCGCCCTCTATTTCCGCCTCCTCGGGTATGTGCGCCCGTACTGGAAGGCGGTGGCGCTGTCCCTGGGGGCCACCGCCATCCTGGCGGCCACCGAGCCCCTCTTTCCGGCCCTGATGAAGCCCCTGCTGGACGAGGGCTTCATCAAGTCGGGCAGCTTCGGCAATCCCATCTGGATTCCCCTGGGCATCGTCGGCGTCTTCATCCTGCGCAGCATCTTCAGCTACTTCTCCTCCTACGGCTTCTCCTGGGTCTCCAACCGGGTGGTGACCGACATCCGGGACGAGATGTACCAGCGCCTGGTGCGCCTGCCCATCGCCTATTTCCAGAAGCACGGCTCCAGCGTGCCCCTGACCAAGATCGCCTATGACGTGAACGGCGTCGCCGTGGCCGCCACCAACGTGGTGGTGACCATCCTGCGCGACGGCCTCTCGGTGGTGGGCCTGCTCGGCTGGCTGCTGTGGCTCAACTGGCAGCTGACCCTGGTCTGCTTCGCCCTCATTCCCGCCATCGCCTGGTCCATGCGCACCTTCTCCTGGCGCATGCGCCGCGCCAGCCGCGGTTCCCAGGAAGCCGTGGCGCGCATGGTGGAAGCCCTGCAGGAGACCTCCCACTGCGCCCGGGTGATCAAGGTCTTCGGCGGCGAGGCCCAGGAGGCCGGCCGCTTCGGCCAGATCAACAACGAGGTGCGGCGCCAGGGCATGCGCCAGGCCGTGGCCTCCTCCGCCACCAGCCCCATCACCCACATCTTCGCTTCCATCGCCCTGGCCGTCGTCGTCTATGTGGCCCTGACCCAGTCCGCCTCCGGCAGCACCTCCGTCGGCAGCTTCGTCTCCTTCATCACCGCCCTGCTCATGCTGCTGGCGCCCCTGCGCCGCCTGGCCGACGTCAGCGCCCCCCTGCAGCGCGGCCTGGCGTCTGCCGAGAGCGTCTTCCAGCTGCTCGACGAGGCGCCCGAGGCCGATCCGGGCCAGACCCGCCTGGGCCGGGCCGAAGGCCGTATCGCCCTGGAACAGGTCACCTTCCGCTACCCTGGTGCCGAGCGGGATGCCCTGGCCGGCGTCTCCCTGGACATCGCTCCCGGCCAGACCGTGGCCCTGGTGGGCCAGTCCGGCGGCGGCAAGTCCACCCTGGCGGCCCTGGTGCCCCGCTTCTACAACCCGGACAGCGGCTGCCTGCGCCTGGACGGCCACGACCTGCAGGAACTGAGCCTGGAGAGCCTGCGCCGCAACATCGCCTACGTCAGCCAGGACGTGCTGCTGTTCAACGACACGGTGGCGGCCAACATCGCCTATGGCGCCACTGCCGATGCCAGCCGGGAGCAGATCGAGGCGGCGGCGGAAGCGGCCCACGCCCTGGATTTCATCCGGGCCCTGCCGGAAGGCTTCGACACGGTCATCGGCGAAAACGGCAACCGCCTCTCCGGCGGCCAGCGGCAGCGCCTGGCCATCGCCAGGGCCCTGCTCAAGGACGCCCCGGTGCTCATCCTCGACGAGGCCACCTCGGCCCTGGACAACGAATCGGAACGGGCGGTGCAGGCCGCCCTGGAAACCCTCATGCAGAACCGCACCACCCTGGTCATCGCCCACCGCCTGTCCACCATCGAAAGCGCCGACAAGATCGTCGTCCTGGCCCAGGGCGCCATCGTCGAGCAGGGTACCCACGCCGAGCTGCTGGCCCGGGAAGGGGCCTATGCCGGCCTGCACCGCCTGCAGTTCGCGGAGGTGGCGTGATGAAGATCGTGCACACCGAAGCCTCCTGCGGCTGGGGCGGCCAGGAGATCCGCATCCTCTCCGAGGCCGCCGGCATGATCGAGCGGGGCCACGAGGTGGTGCTGCTGTGTCCGCCCGAATCCCGCATCTACCAGGAAGCCCCGGGCCGGGGTGTGCCGGTGGTGGCACTGCCCATCGGCCGCAAGCGCCTGCCCGGCTTTTTCGCCATGCGCCGCTGGCTGGCCGCCAATCCGGTGGACGTCATCAACACCCACAGCTCCACCGACAGCTGGCTGGCCGCCCTGGCCTGCGCCACCCTGGCCAAGGCTCCGCCCCTGGTGCGCACCCGCCACGTCTCAGTGCCCATCCCCAACAACCGCAGCACCCGCTGGCTGTACCTCAAGGCCTCGGCCCACATCGCCGTCACCGGTGAACTGCTGAAGCGGCGGATGATCGCCGACAACGGCATGCCGCCGGACCATCTCACCTCCGTTCCCACCGGCATCGACACCCGCCACTTCAGCCCGGCCATGCCGGCGGAGAAGGCTGCCCTGCGGCCCCAGCTGGGCCTGCCGGAAGACGCCTGCGTTTTCGGCATCGTCGCCACCCTGCGCAGCTGGAAGGGCCACAGCTACCTCATCGATGCCTTCGCCCGCATCGACGATCCCCGGGCCCGCCTGCTCATCGTCGGCGGCGGCCCCCAGCAGCAGGCCCTGGAGCAGCAGATCGCCCGCCTGGGCCTGGGCGACCGGGTCATCATGGCCGGCGAGCAGCGGGACGTGCAGCCCTGGCTGCGGGCCATGGACGTCTTCATCCTGCCTTCCTACGCCAACGAGGGCGTGCCCCAGGCCCTGATGCAGGCCATGTCCTGCGGCCTGGCCTGCATCACCACCGATGTGGGCAGCATCAGTGAGCTGGCCAGCGACGGCGAGACCGCCCTGATGGTGCCGACCAAGGACGTGGCCGCCCTGCAGGCCCGCATGGAGGAACTGGCGGCCGACAGCGGACGCCGCCAGCTGCTGGGCGCGGCGGCGCGGCGACGCTGTCTGGAAGGCTATGACCGGGAAACCATGCTCGACCGCATGGAGACCATCTTCCGCCATGCCATCGCCCAGCAGCCGCGCTAAGGGCCGCCTGGGCCTGCTGGCCCGGGCCCTGGCCCATTCCCTGGGGCCGCGCCGGGCCCCCGGGGCGTCGGCCACCATCCTGGTGGCCCACCGCCTGCTCCTCGGCGACACCCTGATGCTGGCGCCCCTCTTCGCTGCCCTGCGTCGCCAGCATCCGGCGGCGGACATCGTCACCACCTGCGCCCCGGCCCTGGAGCCCCTTTTCGCCGGGCGGCCCTACGGCGTCCGGGCCCTGGCCTTCGACCCGCGCCAGCCGGAGACCCTGGCCGCCCTATATGCCGAGGCCCGCCGCCTGGGCGGCTTCGACCTGGCCCTGGTGCCCGGCGACAACCGCCACGCCCTGCTGGCCCGGGCCCTGGGCAGCCGCTGGGTCGCGGCCCTGGCGGCGGACCGGCCGGCGTGGAAGAACGCCCTCTGCGACGAACTGCGCCCCTGGCCCGCCGTCCCCACGGCCCTGGCCGACATCTTCGCCAGCCTGGCTGCTCCCGCGGCGCCCGGCCGCTACGCTCCGGCCGACTGGCCGGCGCCGCCGGCCGCTCCCTTCCAACGCCCTGCCGGCCCCTACGCCGTGCTGCACGTGGGCGCCGGTTCGCCCCTGCGCCACTGGGCCCCGGCCCACTGGCAGGCCCTGGCGGAGCACCTGGAAGCTTGCGGTCTGCAGCCGGTGTGGAGCTGCGGCCCCAGCGAGACGGCGGCCCTGGCCGGCATCGACGCCGCCGGCCGCCACCCCGCCTTCCCCGGCACCCTGGATCTGGCCCAGCTGTGGCAGCTGCTGGCCGGCGCCCGCCTGCTGGTCTGCCCGGATACGGGCGTGGCCCACCTGGGCAAGGTGGTGGGCGTGCCCACCGTCTGCCTGTTCGGCCCCGGCTCCCCGGCCCTCTTCGGCGCCGGCTCCTTCTGGAGCGAGGCCCCCTTTGCCGCCGTGGGCGAGGCCCATTTCCCCTGCCGCGACCAGCACACCCTGTTCAAGCGCGTCCTGCCCTGGGTCGAGCGCTGCCAGCGCAGCCCCCGGGAATGCCAACGGGCCCGCTGCATGGAGGCGGTTAGCCTGCCCGCCGTGCAGGCGGCCATCGCCTCCCTGCTGCCGGAGCTGGCCGGCGGCCGTCTTTCCTCCGATCCCGATGCCGCGAGCACCGTCCATGTCCCGTCCTAAGGTCTTCCTCGACCTGGCTTCCAAGCCCACCCCCCTCAATGCCGAACTGGAGCAACTGGGGATTCGGGTGCTGCGGGGCGAGGCGGCTGCGGCGGTGCCGCCGGACTGCGAGGTGGTGGCCGGCCTGCTCGGTTTCTACGACTACGTTTCCCGTCCCTGGCGGGCCTGGAAGCTGAAGCGGGCCCTGGGCCCCGGGGTGCCGGTGATCGCCTGGAACCGGGATGCGCCGGGCTATCTCAACAAGCGCCCCTGGCGCCTGGCCCTGGCCAGCTGCCTGGAGGGGCTGGATATCTACGCCACCCACGCCGTCACCGACGACTGGCGTTTCGGCAAGGAAGTGGCGCTGCTGCACAACGGCGCCAACATCGCCGCCTACAACCTGGCCGGTCGCAGCCTGGAGTCCCTGCGGGAAGAGGGCAACTACCGCTACGACGTCACCTTCTTCGGCGCCATGAATGCGGACCGCTACAAGGAATACCTGCCGCGGGAGCGCTTCTTCGGCGCCCTGGGCCAGGCCCTGGAGAGCCGTGGCATCAATTACCGCTTCATCGACACCTCGCGCACGCCCATGAGCGTGGCGGAGCAGGTGGAACTGGTGCAGACCTCGCGCATCAACATCAACTACGGCGCCGGCTGCGAGTACGGCGCCCCCATGGGTTATGGCCTGCCGGAGCGCTGTTTCGGCATTCCCGCCTGCGGCGGCTTCCTGCTCTCGGACTATCGCCTGCACGCGGCCGATGCCTTCGCCGCGGACGAGTGGGCCGACTACACCGACCTGGAGCAGGCGCTGCAGCGCATCGACTACTATCTGGGAAATTTTGCCGAAGCCCGGGCCATCGCCGAACGGGCCTATCGGCGGGTCCTGGCGTGCCACAGCTACCGGCACCGGGCCGAGGAACTGCTGGCCCTGCTGGCGGACTGGCGCCGCCGTCACGGCGCCTGAGGCGGGTCAGCGCCGGGCAGCGGCCCGGCTGCGCTGCAGCAGGCTGGCCCCCAGCAACAGGCCGGTGAGCAGCAGGGTCAGCTTGAGGCGCCAGCCGCTCAGATGGCCCTCCGGGAAGCAACGCAGGTAGTAGCTGGCGATCACCAGCATGGCCAGCAGGGCTGCCGCGTCGCCCGTCTGCCGGTAGCGCCGGTAGAGACCGCGGCAACCCAGGGCAACCAGCAGGGTGAGGCCGGCCAGGCCGAGCAGGCCCGTGCCCAGGGTGAAGTCCAGGATGCTCGAATGGCTGCTGATGATGGCAGTCCGCTCGCCCTGGTCGAGGAGGATGACGCGGCCGAAGGCGTCGATGCTGTAGCCGATACCCATGGGATGGTTGGCGATGCCCTGCAGGGCCAGGGTGCCGAAGGCGGCCCTCAGGTAGGCCGAGTGGTCTGCCTCCTGGCCCGAGGGCAGGGTGGGCAGGGGGTAGCGCCGGTCATCGAGCCAGGTACGGTTTTCCTGCACCTTGAGGCCGGCGGCGAAGGAATCCCCCAGCTTCTGCCAGCGTTTGTCCAGGGTCAGGGAGGTGGCGGCCAGCAGGGCGAGGGCAATGCCGACGCCGAGGACGGCCTTGCGCCGGGTGCCGCTGCCCCGCTGCGGATGGGCCAGGAGCAGGGCGGCCACCAGCAGCAGGCCGCCGGCGCCGATGTGGATCAGGGTGGTGCGGCCATTGACGCCGACGACACCGAGCAGGGCCAGCACCAGGGCGCCGTGCAGGACACGGTTGGACCAGGGCAGCAGCCCGGGCAGGTCCCATTTGCGCAGCACGGTTTCGGCCAGCAGCAGCAGGGTCAGGGGCGCCACCAGCTGGCTGTGGAAGTCCCGTTCGGCAAACGGCATCAGGCCCAGCCGCGGCGGCTGGCCGGAAAAGACCGGCAGCAGCTGGTAGCCCAGCATCCACAGGACATGGGCCAGCAGGGCCAGCAGGGCCATGCTGATGCCCTGGGCCGCGGCCTGGCGGGGAGCACCGGCCAGCAGCGCGACGCCCATGCCAAGGCCCAGCACCAGGGTGGCTCCCAGCCATTCGCCCAGGATGGCGCCGGCGGAGAAGGCCCGATTTTCGGCAAAGAACAGGGTCTGCAGCAGCAGCAGGGCGATGAAGGCGGTCAGGCCGCCAAGGGCGAAGCGGGGCAGGGCATCCTGCCGCAGCCGGGGCAGCAGCTGCCGCCATTGCCACAGGCACAGGCCGAGACCCAGCAGCAGGACCAGATTGCGCAGGGCGATGGCCTTGTCCATGGGCAGCAGGAACACCGCCAGGAAAATCCAGAGGGAGGCGAAGAGGGGCAGGGTGGGCTGGCGCGGCATCGTCGGCATGGGCGAAGGTTCGTGGCTGGCTGGCGGGAGGGTGGGGCTCAGGGGCGCAGATGTCGTTCCAGGGCGGCCAGCACGGCCTCGTCCTCCAGCTCGGCCACCGAGTGGGGGGCTTCGAGGACGATGGCCCAGTCGCCCAGCGGGCCCCAGCGGTCCGGGTCGGCGGAATTCTGGCGGTCGGCGAAAAGGCCGACCACACCGCCGGGCGCGGCGGAGGCAATGTGCATCAGGCCGCTATCGGGAAACAGGCTGGCCCGGGACAGGCCGATGAGGCCGATCACCGTCTGCAGGCTGCCGCTGTAGGGGCGGATATGGGGCTGGGGTGCGGCCAGCAGGGGGGCCACCAGCTCGTCGTCGCCGGGATAGAGGGGGTTGTCCCGCTGGCCCGGCGTCCACACCACCACCGTTGGCGTGTCCCAGCGTTGCAGGGCGGCGTCGGCCCAGCGGCGGACCTGCTCGGCGCTGGGCTGCTTCTGCCGGCGGCGGGCGCCCAGGCCGATGATGATGAAGTTGTCCAGTGCGCCCTGCTGCCAGGTGGCGAGCCATTGGCGGGCCGCTTCCAGCTGGGCGGGGGAGAAATTGAGCCGGGGCGGCGGCAGGGGCGTGTCGCCGTCCAGGCCCAGGGGGGCGAACAGTTGCAGCATGCGTTCGCTTTCGTGGCGCTTGTCCGAGCTGATGGCCTGCAGTGCGGGATGGTGGCGGAAGCGCTCGCTTTCCACATAGGCCAGCAGCTTGCCCGGCCGGTAGGAGAGGCCGCGGCGGATGGCCCGGGGCGATTCGCCACCGTTGGCGATGACCACGTAGTCGTAGCGTTCGCGCTTGAGGCGCCGGGTCAGGGCCAGGTGGCTGAAGATGGCGCCGAGGCGCAGCCGGCCGTCGTGGCGGACCCGGGGATAGACGATCACTTCGTCCACGTCCGGATTGCCGTCGAGCACCCAGGCGTTGTAGTCGTTGGCCAGGACATGCAGGGTGGCCTGGGGGTGCTTTTGCCGCAACAGTTTGAGGATCGGGGTGGTGAGCAGCATATCCCCGATCTTGTCGCGTTTTATAATCAGAACCTTCATGGTGTCTTTTGCCATATAGCCAACTGTCTTGTCTTCTGCGGCTGCCGGGAAGATGCGGGCCCGCTTAAGGGCAGGAAGTGTCGATGCAACTCATTCAAATCAACCTGCAACAGCACATGGGCGGCGGCGAGCTGTACACCGCCGCCACGGCCCACGCTGCGGCGGAACTGGGCCTTGCGGCCAAACTCGTCTGCCATGCCGACGCGCCTTTCTGGGGCTCCCTGCTCAATCCCAGTATCGAACGGGTGGCGGTGCGCGACGCCGGGGAAATTCCCGCCTTGCTGGGCGACCAGGCGGCCTGGGTGCTGAACCAGGCGCCCTTTCCGGACGAGGTGGCGCGGCAACTGGCACCGCGGCATCTGCTCACCTCCATGGCCCACATGCCCATGTACCAGCGCAGTGCCCGGCCGTTCCTGCCCTACCGCATGGTTTTCCCGGTTTCCGGGTACGTCCGTGCGGGGCTGCAGGCCGCCAATATTCCGGTGTGGCGCGAGGCCCTGTATGGTATCCCAGACCTGCGGCCCCGGTCAGCAGCTTTGCGGCCGGTGGAGCGGGAGTCGGAGTACGACTGGGACCGGCGCAAGTTCCGCGATCGCCTGTTCGGCTTCTTCGAGCCCCTGCAGCTGGCCCTGCGGCCCCGCCAGCCCTATGTGCGCCGTCCCGGGCTGGTGCTGGGGGTGGTCTCCCGGCTGACGCCGATCAAGCAGTTTCCCCAGTTGTTTGCCGCCCTGGCGCCGGTACTGGCCCGGCATCCGGAAGTGCAGCTGGATATTTTCGGCAGCGGCGGCTACGCCTCGGTGCGGGACCTGCGCCGGGCCCTGGCGCCGGTGGCGGCCCAGGTGCGTTTCTGGGGCCAGCAGAGCGACGTGCGCAGCCTCTACGAGAGCATCGACTACCTGGTGGCGGGGCTGCCGGAAAAGGAAGCCCTGGGGCTCAATGTCCTGGAGGCCCAGGCCGCCGGCACCAAGGTCCTGGCCATGGCGGCGCCGCCCTTCAGCGAGACCATCGTCGACGGGGTGACCGGCAACCTCTACGCCGACCCCCGGCTGGACCAGGGGCGGGATTTCGAACGGGTCCTGCTGGGCCTGCGGGGCGACGGGCAGGACCGGGTGGATGAGGCCCGGGCCCGGGCCCATCTGGACAATTTTTCCTTCGCGGCCTTCACCCGCCGCCTGGGCGGCGTGGCCGAATGGGCCCGCAACGAACTGGAAACGGCATGAAGATACTGGTGATCCGCCGCGACAACATCGGCGACCTGTTGTGCACCACTCCCCTGCTGGCGAGCCTGCGCCAGACCTATCCCCAGGCCTGGATCGGCGTCCTCGCCAATTCCTACAACGCCCCGGCCCTGGCCGGCAATCCGGATGTGGATGCGGTCTTCGCCTATTGCAAGGGCAAGCACCGGGCCGCCGGCGAGTCCCTCCTCGGCGTCTGGTGGCGCACCCTGAAGATGCTGGTGGGCCTGCGTCGCCGGCGCCTGGACCTGATCCTGGTCGCCTCTGCCGGCGGCAGCGGCTTTGCCCGCTGGATCGGGGCCCGGCGCATCATCGCCCAGGAGGAGCGGGGCGGCGGCCACGAGGTGGAGCGAACCCAGCGCCTGCTGCAGTCCCTGGGGCCGGTGCCGGCGCCAGGTCCCATGCGCCTGGTGGCCGATGCCGCCGTGCGGGCACGTCTGCAGGCGGCGCTGCCGGCGGTGTCGGGAGATGGGCTGCGTCTGGCCCTGCACGTGTCGGCGCGCAAGCCTTCCCAGCGCTGGCCGGAGGCCCGCTTCGTCGAACTGGTGCGGCGCCTGCTGGAGCGGGGCGTGGTGCGCCAGGTGCTGCTGTTCTGGGCGCCGGGGGCGGAGGATGATCCCCTGCATCCCGGGGACGATGCCAAGGCCGGGCGCATCATGGCGGCCCTGGCCGGTCTGCCGGTGGCACCGGTGCCGACCCGGCACCTGGAAGAGCTGATCGCCGGCCTCTCCCTGGCCGACGTCATGCTCTGCGCCGACGGTGGCGCCATGCATGTGGCGGCGGCCCAGGGCAAGCCAGTGCTGGCCTTGTTCGGCAAATCGTCGGTGGAGCAGTGGCAGCCCTGGGCGGTGCCCCGCCAGGTGCTGCAGAGCGACAGTCAGGACGTGGCGGACCTGGACGTGGAGACGGTGGAGGCCGCCTTCCTGCGGCTGACCGGGGCCGCCTGAGGGACGGCGCGGGCCTGCCTGCGCCTAGTGGGCCTCGTCCCAATTATTGCCGACGCCCACATCCACCACCAGGGGCACGGCCAGTTTGGCCACCTGGCCCATGATGGCCGGCAGCTCGGCCCGGACCCGGGCCAGTTCCTCTTCCGGCACTTCCAGCACCAGTTCGTCGTGCACCTGCAGCACCAGGCTGCTCTGCAGGCCGCTGTCGGCGAGCCAGCGGGCGGTGGCGGTCATGGCCAGTTTGACGATGTCCGCCGCCGTGCCCTGCATGGGCGCATTGATGGCGGCCCGCTCGGCGCCCTGGCGGCGGCCGGCCTGGCTGGCGCGGATGTCCGGCAGCCACAGGCGGCGGCCGAAGACGGTTTCCACATAGCCCTGGCGCTTGGCCAGTTCCCGGGTTTCTTCCATGTAGCGGGCGACGCCGGGGTAGCGGGCGAAGTAGCGTTCGATATAGGTCTGGGCGGCGCTGCGCTCGATTTCCAGGGAGCGGGCCAGGCCGAAGGCGCTCATGCCGTAGATGAGGCCGAAGTTGATGGTCTTGGCGTAGCGCCGCTGCTCCGCGGTGACTTCCAGGGGCATGATGCCGAAGATTTCCGCCGCCGTGGCCCGGTGCACGTCCTCGCCCTTGGCGAAGGCGTCGAGCAGGCCATGGTCGCCCGAAAGGTGGGCCATGATGCGCAACTCGATCTGGGAATAGTCGGCGGAAACGATCTTGCAGCCCGGCGGGGCGATGAAGGCGGCGCGGATGCGGCGACCTTCGGCGGTGCGCACCGGGATGTTCTGCAGATTGGGGTCGCTGGAGGCCAGGCGGCCGGTGACGGCCACGGCCTGGGAAAAGCTGGTGTGCACTCGGCCGGTATGGGGATTGACCATGCGCGGCAGCTTGTCGGTGTAGGTGCTCTTCAGCTTGGCCAGGCCCCGGTATTCGAGCAGTGCCTTGGGCAGGGGGTAGTCCAGGGCCAGTTCGGAGAGCACTTCCTCGTCGGTGGAGGGGGCGCCGCCCGGAGTCTTCTTCACCACCGGCAGGCCCAGTTGGGTGAACAGGATCTCCGCCAGCTGCTTGGGTGAATTGAGGTTGAAGGGCTGGCCGGCGATCTCCACGGCCTTGGCTTCCAGCTCCACCAGCTTGCGCCCCAGCTCGTTGCTCTGGGCCTGCAGCAGGCCGCTGTCGATGAGCACGCCGTGGCGCTCCATGGCGAACAGCACTTCCCGGGCCGGCATTTCGATGTCGCTGTAGATGCAGTTGAGCTTGGCATCGGCGGCGATGGCGGGGAACAGGTTTTGATGGACCCGCAGAGTCAGGTCCGAATCCTCCGCCGAATATTCGGCAGCCTGGTCGATGGCCACCTGGTCGAAGCCGATCTGGTTGGCGCCCTTGCCGCACAGGGCGGTGTAGGGAATGGTCTCCAGTCCCAGGTGGCGGCGGGCCAGCTGTTCCAGGTCGTGGCCCTTGTCGCTTTCCAGCACGTAGGACTGCAGCAGGGTGTCGTGCACGATGCCCTTGAGGGCGATGTCGTGGTTGGCGAAGACGTGCTGGTCGTATTTCAGGTTCTGCCCGAGCTTGGCGTGGTTGCTGGCTTCCAGCCAGGGCTTGAGCCGCGCCAGGACTTGCTCCCGGGGCAGCTGGTCGGGGGCGCCCGGGTAGTTGTGGGCCACCGGGATGTAGGCGGCCTCCCCCGGCGTCAGGGCGAAGGAAATGCCGACGATGCGGGCTGAGAGCGGGTCCAGGCTGGTGGTTTCCGTATCCAGGGCCACCAGGGGGGCGGCCTGGATCTTGGCCAGCCAGCGCTCGAAGGCCTCCCAGGTGAGGATGGTTTCGTAATGCTGGCGATGGGCGCCGGCCGGGGCGGCGGGGGCGGTCGTGGCGTCGCCGGCGGTTTCGGCATCGCCGGCGGTCGCGCCTTCGCCCTGCAGTTCCCGCAGCCAGGTCTTGAATTCGTAGCGGCTGAAGATTTCTTCCAGGGCGGCTTTGTCCAGGGGGTGGGGCGCCAGGCTGGCCGGGGTTTCCGGCAGCGGCAGGTCGCACACCACGGTCACCAGCTTTTTGCCCAGGGGCAGGAAGTCCAGGGCCTGGCGCAGGTTGTTGCCCACCACGCCGCCGATGGCCTCGGCGTTGGCCATGATGTTGTCCAGGGTGCCGTACTGTTCCAGCCACTTGAGAGCGGTCTTGGGCCCCACCTTGGCGACGCCGGGGACGTTGTCCACCGTGTCGCCGATGAGAGCCAGGTAGTCCACGATGCGGCCCGGCTCGACGCCGAACTTGGCGGTGACGCCGGCCTCGTCCAGCACCTCGTTGCTCATGGTGTTGACCCAGCGCACCCGGGGGCTGACCAGCTGGGTCAGGTCCTTGTCGCCGGTGGAGATGACCACGTCCATGCCGGCGGCTTCGGCCTGGCGGGCCAGGGTGCCGATGACGTCGTCCGCCTCCACGCCCTCCTCCATCAGCAACGGCCAGCCGGAAGCCTTGATGGCGGCGTGCAGGGGCTCGATCTGGGCCACCAGGTCGGTGGGCATGGGCGGGCGCTGGGCCTTGTATTCCGGGTACCAGTCGTCGCGGAAGGTCTTGCCCTTGGCGTCGAAGACCACGGCCTTGTAGGTGACGCCTTCTGCCTTGTAGTCGCTTTCCAGCCGGCGTAGCATGTTCAACACGCCGTAAATGGCGCCAGTAGGCTCTCCTGCCTTGTTGCGCAGATCCGGCAGGGCGTGGAAGGCGCGGTAAAGGTAGGACGATCCGTCCACCAGCAGCAGCATCGGCATAAGAACAAAATCCAGAAGACAAAAAAATGAGCGAAAGAACCAAACTCCCGCCCCTGGCGGACCCCGACACCATCACCAGCGCCATGTCGGCCCGGGAATCCTGGCGGATTTTCGGCATTATGGCAGAGTTCGTGGAGGCCACCGAACGGCTGGCGGCCATCCGCCCGGCCGTCTCCATCTTCGGCAGCGCCCGCATCAAGCCCGAGTCGCCCTATTACCAGCTGACCGAGGAGATCGCCCGCAAGCTCTCCGATGCCGGTTTCTCGGTCATCTCCGGCGGCGGCCCCGGCATCATGGAAGCGGCCAACAAGGGCGCCTACCACGGCAAGAGCCCCTCCATCGGTCTCAACATCCAGCTGCCCCACGAGCAGATGGCCAATCCCTACCAGGACATCTCCCAGTCCTTCCGCCACTTCTTTGCGCGCAAGTTCATGTTCGTCAAGTTCGCCAGCGCCTACGTGGTCATGCCCGGGGGCTTCGGCACCCTGGACGAGGTGCTGGAGGCCCTGACCCTGATCCAGACCGGCAAGAGCCGCAAGATCCCCCTGATCCTGGTGCACGAGCCCTTCTGGCGCGGCCTTCTGGAATGGTTCAAGGACCGCCTGGTGGGAGAGGGCATGGTATCGCCGGACGACCTGGACCTGATCCAGGTGATCGACGAGCCGGACCAGATCGTCGAGGCCATTTTCAAGCACTACGAGACCCGCGGCTTTGCCCCCCTGCCCGACGAGCGGGAGATGCTGCTCAATTTGTAATAAAATCGGGCATCCGAATCGGGCTATCTTGCAAAGGCCATCCCATGCGTCGTCTTTCCCTCCTTGCCGCTTCCCTCTCCCTGCTGGTCTGTACCGGCGCGGCTTTTGCCCAGGCCGGCCGTACCGACCTGCAGCCCCTGCCGGCGGTGCCGCCGCCGCCGCCCGAGATGGTGCCCTTCGATGCCGCCATGGAACCCCAGGTGACCATCAAGAAGCGGGAGAACGAGACCGTGGAGGAATACCGGGTCAACGGCAAGCTCTACATGCTCAAGGTCACCCCCAGCCACGGCGTTCCCTACTACCTGGTGGACGACCAGGGCGACGGCACCTTCTCCCGCAAGGACCCGGTGGACAGCGGCGTGCGCGTCCCCATGTGGGTGATCGGCACCTTCTGATCCGGCCGTGTCGGTCTTCACTCCCGTCACCCGGGAGCAGCTGCAGGACTGGCTTTCCGGCTGCGACGTCGGCGCCCTGGCGGATTTCGCCGGGATCGCCGCCGGCGTCCAGAACACCAACTATTTCGTCACCACCGGCCGCGGCACCTGGGTCCTCACCCTGTTCGAGACCCTGGGGGCGGCGGAGCTTGATTTCTACCTGGGCCTGATGGCCCACCTGGCCCGCCAGGGCCTGCCCTGTCCGGCACCGGTGGCCGATGGCGCCGGGGCTATCCTGCGCCCCCTGGCCGGCAAGCCGGCGGTGCTGGTGTCCCGCCTGACGGGGCAGGAAGTGGAGGCGCCGGGCCCGGCCCACTGCGCTGCCGTGGGCGATGCCCTGGCCCGGCTGCATCTGGCCGCCGCCACCTACGACGGCGTGCAGGACAACCCCCGGGGCGAGGCGTGGCGCCGTCAGGCCGCCGCCCAGGTGCTGCCCCTGCTCAGCGACGAGGATGGGGCCCTGCTGCAGGATGAACTGGCCTACCAGGCCGGGCCGGCCGAGGCCTTGCCCGAAGGCATCGTCCATGCCGACCTGTTCCGCGACAATGTGCTGTTCCAGGGGGAACGCCTGTCCGGCCTGCTGGATTTCTATTTCGCCGCCCGGGACCAGCTGCTGTTCGACCTGGCGGTGGCCGCCAACGACTGGTGCCTGGATGGGGCCGGCAACCTGGAACCCGGCCGCACCCGGGCCCTGTTGCAGGCCTACCACCGGCGGCGCCCCCTGCAGGCGGCGGAGGCCCGGGCCTGGCCCCGGCTTCTGCGCCGGGCGGCGCTACGTTTCTGGCTGTCGCGCCTGCAGGACTTCCATGCGCCCCGGGCCGGCCGCCAGGTGCTGGTGAAGGATCCCCGGCATTTCCGGGACCTCCTGCTGGCCCGTCGCCGCCATCCGGCGGCCCCCTGGATCGACTGATTTCCGGCCGCCGCCGCGGCGGTGCCAATTGCCAACCCCCCGCCGTGTCGTTAGCATGGCGCCATTCCTGATTTTTCAACGGTTTTTACCATGTCTGCCGACGCCAGCTCCCCGGATTCCACGCCCACCTTTCCCATGGCGCCGCCGCCCTTCGACGGCAGCTGCCGGGTGGTGCCGGCCGGTGCCGCCATCGAATGGCTGCGTTTCGGCTGGGACCTGTTCACCCGCGCCCCCGGCGCCTGGGTGGTGCTGGCCCTGGTCTTCCTGGTGCTGACCCTGGCGGTGGCCATGGTGCCCCTGGCCGGTGCCCTGGCCTCCCACCTTCTGCTGCCCCTGCTGGCCGCCGGCGTGCTGCAGGCGGTGCGGCGCCAGGAGGAGGGCGGCAAGGTGGAACTGAACGACCTCTTCGCGGGCTTCTCCCGGGAAACCACCGGGCTGGTGGTGGTGGGCCTGTGCTACATGCTGGGCTGGTTCGGCATCCTGGCGGTGGGCATGCTCATCGGCGGCGGTTCCCTCGTGGGCGGCGCCGCCACCGGCGGCTTTGGCGTGGCCATCGCCGGCGTCCTGCTGGCGGTGATGATCAGCCTGGCCCTGGCCGTCCCCCTGTTCATGGCCTTCTGGTTCGCCCCGGCCCTGGTCTACTTCAACCACATGCAGCCGGTGCCCGCCCTCAAGGCCAGCTTCAGCGCCTGCCTGAAGAACATCCTGCCCTTCACCGTCCTCGGCCTCATCATGGGTGTGCTCTTCTTCGTCGCCGCCCTGCCCATGGGCCTCGGTTTCCTCATCCTGCTGCCGGTGTCCTTCGCCGTCCTCTATGCCTCCTACCGGGATATCTTCCCCACCGCTTGATCCATGCAGGCACTGAACCTTCCCGCCGCCCGCGGCTGGCGCTGGCTGGGCGCCGGCTACGCCCTGTTCCGGCGCAATCCGGCCATCCTCAGCCTGCTCCTGCTGACCTACTGGATGCTGCTGGCCCTGGTGGGCAGCCTGCCGTTCATCGGCAGCCTCATCACCTATCTGGCCATGCCGGCCCTGTCCCTGGTGCTGATGAACGCCTGCCGCGTGCTCGACCGGGGCCTGGCCGTCACGCCCCAGTCCCTGAGCACCGGCATCCGCCCCCAGGCGCCGGTGCTGGTGGGTCTGGGCGGGCTCTATCTGTGCGGCACCCTGCTGATCCTGGGCCTGGCCTCCCTGGTGGACGGGGGCGACCTGTTCCGCCTCATGTTCATCGGCGGCGACCACGGCGACCTGCCGGCGGACAATCCTGAATTCCTCCTCGCCACCCAGCTGGCCCTGCTGCTGGTGGTGCCCCTGGTGATGGCCTTCTGGTTCGCCCCCATGCTGGCCGCCTGGCACCGGCAGGGCGCCGGCAAGGCCCTCTTCTTCTCCTTCTTCGCCTGCCTGCGCAACTGGCGGCCGTTCCTCACCTACAGCCTCTCCATCCTGCTGTGGAGCGGTCTGGTGCCGGCCCTGGCCATGGGGCTGCTGGGCATGATCCTGGGGCCCGGCATGGCGGCAGCCATCGTCATGGTGCCCCTGATCCTGATCCTGGCGCCGAGCCTGGTGGCCAGCTTCTACGTCAGCTACCGGGAAGTCTTTGTCGAAGGCGCGCCGGCCTTCGCCACCACGGTGGGCGACGAGGAAGGGCCGGAAGAGGGCGGCGGCGATGGCGACCATGCCTGAGCAGCGCCCCATCGGCGTCTTCGGCGGCACCTTCGACCCCATTCACCACGGCCATCTGCGCCTGGCCCAGGAGGCGCTGGAGAATCTCGACCTGGCCCAGGTGCGCTGGATTCCCGCCGGCCGGCCGCCCCATCGGGCCGAGCCCCGGGCCACGCCCCAGCAGCGGCTGCAGATGGTGCGCCTGGCGGTGCAGGACAATCCGGCCTTCGTCGTGGACGGCGCCGAGGTGGCCAGCGCCGACCCCAGCTACACGGTGCTCACCCTGGAGCGCCTGCGCCGGGAGTGCGGCCCGGCCCAGCCCCTGGTGCTGCTCACCGGCGCCGACGCCTTCGCCGGCCTGCCCACCTGGCACCGCTGGCAGGACATCCTGGCCCTGGCCCACGTGGCGGTGGTGTACCGGCCCGGCTTTTCCATCGATCCGGCGGCCCTGCCGGGCGAGTTGGCCCGGGAGTTCCAGGCCCGCCGCTGCAGCCCCCGGGAGCTGCAGGCTGCCCCCGCCGGCGGCATCGCCACCTTCCCCATGACGCCTCTGGCCATCGCCGCCACCCAGATCCGCCAGCTGCTGGCCGCCGGCCGCAGCCCCCGTTATTTGCTGCCTGAAGCGGTGATCGCTTATATTCAGGCGCAGCAACTATATCTTTCAACCCCCAGCAATTAGGCACCTGATGGAACTGCAAAAACTGCAAGCAATCGTCGTGGACGCCCTTGAGGACATCAAGGGCAAGGATATCGAGGTGATCGACACCACCAAGCTCACCTCCCTGTTCGACCGGGTCGTGGTCGCCAGCGGCGACTCCAACCGTCAGGTCAAGTCCCTTGCCCGCAACGTCCAGGAAAAGGTGCGGGAAGCCGGCGGCGAGGTGCTCTCCATTGAAGGCGAGCAGACCGGCGAGTGGGTGCTGGTGGACCTGGGCGACATCGTGGTCCATGTCATGCAGCCGGCCGTGCGCAACTACTACAACCTGGAAGAGCTGTGGGGCGCCAAGGCCCCGGTGCGGCGCCAGGCCGGCAGCCAGGGCGGCTCCTCCGCCGCCTGAAGGCAGCCATGAAACTGTGCATCATCGCCGTGGGCCACCGCATGCCGGACTGGGTGGCCGAGGGCTGCGCCGAGTACATCAAGCGCATGCCCCGGGAAATGGCGGTGAGCGTGGTCGAGATCAAGCCCGAGCCCCGGGGCTCGAAAACCCGGGAGCAGCTGCTGAGTGCGGAGAAGGTCCGCATCCGGGCGGCCCTGCCCGGGGGCTGCCGCATCGTCGCCCTGGACGAACGGGGCGAGGACCTGAGCACCGTCAAACTGGCGGCCCGCCTTGAAGGCTGGATGGGCGAGGGGCGCGACATCGCCCTACTCATCGGCGGCGCCGACGGCCTCGACCCGGAACTGAAGGCCGAGGCCCAGCAAAATGGCGGCGCCATGCTGCGCCTGTCCAGCCTCACCCTGCCCCACGCCATGGCCCGGCTGATCCTGTGCGAACAGCTCTACCGTGCCGTCAGCGTCATTCGTAACCATCCTTACCACCGGGAAGGCTGACCTTCCCCCACTGCCATGACCATCCCCCTCGGCCCCCGCATCTACCTTGCTTCCCGCAGCCCCCGGCGGCGGGAACTGCTGTCCCTCATGGGCGTGCAGTTCGAAACCCTGCTCTTTCGCAACCCGCCCCGGGCCGACGGCGCCGTGGACGAGACGCCCCTGGCGGGCGAGGACCCGGTGGCCTACGTCAAGCGGGTGGCCCGGGCCAAGGCCGAGCACGGCCTCAAGCTGGTGGTGTGGCGGCGCCAGGCGACCCAGCCGATCCTGGCGGCGGACACCACCGTCGAATGCCGGGGCGAGATTCTCGGCAAGCCGACCGACGAGGCCGACGCCCGGTGCATGCTGGAGCTGCTCTCGGGCCAGCGGCACCGGGTGCTGACCGCCGTCTCCCTGGCCTGGAGCGGCCATATCGAGACCGTGCTGTCGGAGAGCATCGTCCAGTTCCGCGAGCTGGAAGAAGCCGAGATCAGCAAGTACATCGCCAGCGGCGAACCCATGGACAAGGCCGGCGCCTACGGCATCCAGGGCAAGGCCGGGATGTTCGTCGAACGCCTGGAAGGCAGCTACACCGGGGTCATGGGCCTGCCCCTGTGCGAGACCGGCGCCCTGCTGAAGATGGCCGGGTATCCCCTGTAAGGTCGCTTCCGGTCGGGGCCGGCGGAGGGGGCGGGTATAATCCCCCCCTCTTTCCTCCCGCCCCGGCTCCCCATGGATCCCCTGCTGCTGCTCAAGGCCCTCATTCTCGGCATCGTCGAGGGTCTCACCGAATTCCTTCCCATCTCCTCCACCGGCCACCTGATCCTGGCGGGGGACCTGCTCGACTTCAACGACGCCCGGGGCAAGCTGTTCGAGATCGTCATCCAGTCCGGTGCCATCCTGGCCGTCTGCTGGGAATACCGGGCCCGCATCGCCAGGGTGCTGCTGGGCCTGCCCCGGGAGCGGGAAGCCCAGCGCTTCGTCATCAACCTGATCATCGCCTTCATCCCCCTGGCCGTCCTCGGCCTGCTCTTCGGCAAGGCCATCAAGGCCCACCTGTTCAATGCCTACGTGGTGGCCACCACCTTCATCGTCGGCGGTCTCTTCATCCTCTGGGCCGAGCGGCGCAAGCACCGCATCCGGGTGGAGACGGTGGAGGAGCTGGACGTGATCGACGCCTTCAAGCTGGGCATCGCCCAGGCCTTCGCCCTCATTCCCGGCACTTCCCGCTCCGGCGCCACCATCATCGGCGGCCTGCTCTTCGGTCTGTCGCGCAAGGCCGCCACCGAGTTCTCCTTCTTCCTCGCCATTCCCACCCTGGGTATCGCCACCCTCTACCAGCTGTACAAGGAGCGGGAGCTGCTCTCCTTCGACGATGTCGGCATGTGGGTGGTGGGCTTCGTCGCCGCCTTCGTCTCCGCCTTCATCGCCGTGCGCGGCCTGCTGCGCTACATCAGCAGCCACGACTTCACCGCCTTCGCCTGGTACCGCATCGTCTTCGGCGGCATCGTCCTGTGGACCGCCTGGAGCGGCACTGTCAGCTGGTCTGCAGGCTAGGCCGGACAACCTTTTCGGGGCGGCGTTGCCGCCCCGGCGAACCTGCCCCATGTCAGCCCCCCACAACTACGCCGCCAGCGGCCCCTGCCGGGTGCGGGAGGAACTGGAGGTGTGGCACGACGAGCGCCGCCAACGTCCCATTCCCTGCCGCCACTACCTGCCCCAGGGCGTCGCCCGCACGCCCCTGATTCTCTTCTCCCACGGCCTCGGCGGCGACCGGGACAACGGCGAACGCTGGCTGCGCCACTGGGCCTCCCACGGCTACCGGGGCCTGGCCCTGCAGCACGCCGGCAGCGACGCCGCGGTCATGGCCGGCAGTCCCATGGCCCTGCGGCGGGCCCTGATGGCGGCCACCACGCCGGAGCAGTCCCTGGCCCGCCTGGCCGACCTGGGCTTCGTTCTCGACGAAGTCTGGCGCCGCCAGGCCGCCGACCCGGCCTGGGCCGGGGTGGACCTGGAGCGTGTCGGCCTGGCCGGCCATTCCTATGGTGCGGTGACGACCCAGGCCATGGCCGGGGAACGGCGCGCTTATGGGCCGCCGGTGGCGGAGCCGCGCCTGCGGGCCTTCCTCGGCCTGTCGCCCTCCGCCCGGGGCGAGGAGGCGCCCCTCAACGCCCGCTTCGCCGGCATCCGGCGCCCCTTCTTCTGCATCACCGGCACCCGGGACGACGGCATCGGCCTGCACGACATCAGCGCCGCCGACCGCACCGTGCCCTTCCGCCACATGCCCGGCGGCGACAAGTTCCTGCTGGTGCTGGACGGCGCCGCCCACATGCCTCTGGCGGGCAACCCGGGTAGCCGCCACGTCCTGCCGCCCCGGGCCGCGACGGCCATCCAGGGCGCCAGCCTGGCCTTCTGGGAGGCCGCCCTGGGCGGGAGCCAGGCGGCCCGCACCTGGCTCTGCCGGGACTTTCCTTCCACCCTCGTTCCCGGCGACACCTGGGAATGCAAGTAAGCCAGTGAGGCCAGCACCATGAGCGGCATTCTCTATCTCCACGGTTTCCGTTCCTCCCCCGCCTCCTTCAAGGCCCGCGCCGTGGCCGAGGCCATGGCGGCCCGGGGCCTGCAGGAGCGCTTCTTCTGCCCGGCCCTGTCCCACGAGCCGCGCCAGGCAATGGCCCAGGCCGAGGCCATCCTGGCCGCCGAAGGTCCCCTGACCCTGGTGGGCAGCTCCCTCGGCGGCTTCTACGCCACCTGGCTGGCGGAACGCCACGGCCTGCGGGCCGTACTGGTCAATCCGGCGGTGCTGGCCCATCTTTCCCTGGCGGATTACGTCGGCCCCCAGACCAACCTCTATACCGGCGAGGAATTCCAGTTCACCCGGGAGCACGTGGCCCAGCTGCAGGCCATGGAAGTGGCCGACCTGCGGCCCGAGCGCTACTGGCTGCTGGTGGAGGAGGGGGACGAGGTGCTGGATTACCGCCAGGCCGTGGCCCGCTACCGGGATGCCCGCCAGACGGTGCTGGCCGGCGGCGACCACAGCTTCACGCGATTTGTCGACTTTGTGCCGCAAATCCTTGAATTCGCCGGGTTATAATCCGCCGATGAATGTTCTATTTGAAGAAGACGGCGCCTTCAAGACGGGCACCGTGCTGGCCGACAACGATGCCACCCTGCAGGTGGAAAGCGCGTCGGGCAAGCGAACCAAGGTCAAGGCTGCCGCCATCCTGCTGCGTTTCCAGAGTCCCGCCCCCGGGGCCCTGCTGGAGGCTGCCGAACCCCTGGCCCACGACATCGAACCCGAATTCCTCTGGGAGTGCTGTGCGGATGGCGAATTTTCTTTTCTGGATATTGCCAAGGACTACGTCGGCAAAGACCCCTCTCCGGTCGAGGCGGCATCGGTCCTGCTTGCCCTACACGCAGCGCCTGTCTATTTCCACCGCAAGGGTAAGGGTCGCTTCCGCAAGGCCCCTCCCGACATTCTCCAGGCTGCTCTGGCCGGTCTTGAAAAGAAGCGTCAGCAAGCGCTGGCCATAGAGCGCATGGTGGCGGAGCTGAAGGCCGGTTCCCTGCCGCCCGAGTTCGCTCCCCTGCTCGACCAGCTGCTCTACGCCCCGGACCGCAACAAGCCGGAGACCAAGGCCCTGGAGGCGGCCTGCGAGGAACTGCACACCTCGGCGCCGCATCTGCTGGCCCGATGCGGTGCCATCAAGTCCCACCGCGACTACCACTTCAACCGCTTCCTGCGGGAGTACTTCCCCAAGGGCACCGGCTTCCCTGCCGTGGACGTGCCCACGGCGCCGGCCGACCTGCCCCTGGCTTCGGTAGAAGCCTTTTCCATTGACGATGCGGCCACCACCGAAATCGACGACGCCTTTTCCCTGGAAGCCCTGCCCGGCATCGGCTGGCGCGTCGGCATCCACATCGCCGCCCCCGGCCTCGGTTTCGGGCCCGGCGAGGCCCTCGACCAGATTGCCCGGGACCGCTTGTCCACCGTGTACATGCCCGGCAACAAGATCACCATGCTGCCCGATGCCGTGGTGGAGGCCTACACCCTGGCCGAAGGCAAGCCGCGGCCGGCCGTCTCCCTGTACCTGACGGTGAACGAGGGCCTGGAGATCGTCGGCCACGAATCCCGCCTGGAGCGGGTCCATGTGGCGGCCAACCTGCGTCACCACGAAATCGAGCCCCTCTTCAACGAGGCAACCCTGGCCGCCGGTCTGGGCGACTTCCGCTTCGCCCAGGAACTGAAGCTGCTGTGGCAGCTGGCCTGCGCCTGCGAAGGGCGCCGCGGCAAGCCGTCCGCCACCCAGGGAATCTTCGACTACAACTTCGACGTTTTCCCCGACGCCAGCGATCCGACTGGCGCTGCCGACCGCATCGAGATCAGCGCCCGCAAGCGGGGCAGTCCCCTGGACAAGCTGGTGGCGGAATTGATGATCGTCGCCAACGCCACCTGGGGCGGCCTCCTGGCCGAGAAGAAGGTGGCCTGCATCTACCGCGCCCAGACCGCCGGCAAGGTGCGCATGACCACTTCGCCCCTGCCCCACGAGGGCCTCGGCGTGCCCCAGTACGCCTGGTCCTCCTCGCCCCTGCGGCGCTATGTGGACCTGGTGAACCAGTGGCAGCTGATCACCCTGCTGCAGGACCGGGCGCCCCACTTCGGCGCCAAGAGCGACGCGCTCTTTGCCGCCATGCGCGACTTCGACCTGACCTACGCCGCCTACGCCGAGTTCCAGCGCCACATGGAGCGCTACTGGTGCCTGCGCTGGCTGGAGCAGAAGGGCGTGACGGAAATCGAAGGCACGGTGCGCAAGGAAAACCTGGTCAAGCTCGATCCCCTGCCCCTGATGCAGCGGGTGCCGTCCCTGCCCGAGCTGTCCATGGGCCAGCGGGTCAAGTTGAGCGTGGAGTCCTGGGACACCCTGTCCCTGGAGCTGAACCTGCGCTTCGTCGCCGTCATCGAGAGTACTGATGTGGTTGCGGACATTCAGGAAGAAGTCGAGGGCGACTAAGGTGAGCTTGCGTCTCCCTTCCCTGCCCAGCGCCTTGGCCAAGTATTTGCCGACGGCGCTGACGCTGCCGGTGGCGCTTGGTCTTTCCTTCGTCCTGCACGGGGTGGTGCTGTCCCTCCACTTCAAGTTCCCCGATGCCTCCCGGGCCCTGCAGGACAAGGCCCTGGACATCATCCTGGTGAACAGCAAGTCGGCGCGCCGCCCGACCCACGCCCAGGCCCTGGCCCAGGCCAACCTGGACGGCGGCGGCAACGTCGAAGAGAACCGCCGGGCGGCCACGCCCCTGCCGCCCTCGGCGCGGCAGCAGGCCGGCAGCGACCTGGAACAGTCGCGGCAGCGGGTGCGGGACATGGAGGCCCAGCAGCAGCGCCTGCTGGCCGAAGTGAAGAGCAAGACCCGGGCGCCGCGCCAGGATTCCCGGGAGTCCCAGCCCCAGAATGCGCCGACCCTCTCGGGCCGGGACCTGGCCAGCAGCGCCATGGCCATGGCACGCATGGAGGCCGAGATCAGCAAGAGCGTGGACGAGTACAACCAGCGTCCGCGCAAGAAGAACATCGGCACCCGGGCCGACGAATACCGCTTCGCCCGCTATGTGGAAGACTGGCGCCTGAAGGTGGAGCGGGTGGGCACCCTCAACTATCCCGAGGCTGCCCGGGGCCGGCTCTACGGCACCCTGGTGCTGTCCGTCACCATCAATGCCAACGGTTCCGTGGACAAGGTGGAGCTGGAGCGTACCTCCGGTCACAAGGTGCTGGATGAGGCGGCCCTGCGCATCGTGCGCATGGCCGGCCCCTATGCCGCCTTCCCCGAGGACATCCGGCGGGACGTGGATCAGCTGGTGATCACCCGCACCTGGTTCTTCACCAGCGGCGACCGGGTCCAGGCCCAGTAAGGCGGCCAGGCCCGGTGCCGGGGTTTAGGCCCAGAAGCGCTTGAAGAAGCCCGACAGGCCGCTGCCCCGTTGCGGGTCCTGGCGGCAGTGGGCGGCGTAGCGCTGATCTTCCACCTGGATGTGCTGCACCAGCCAGTCCTTGAGGAAGTGCAGCAGGTCCAGGCTGATGGATTTGCCGGTGCTGACACCCTGGCGTTCGGCGGCGATGCGCTGCACGAAGGTCTCGTGCAGTTGCCGGTGGGCGGCCAGGTTCGGGTAGGCGGTGGATTCCATGAACTTCTCCTCGGCGGAGAAGTGGGCCACGGTGTAGCGTTCCAGCTCGTCGATCAGCACCAGGATCTGCTCCCGGCTGCCCTTGCCGACGATGGCGGACCACAGCCGGTTGATGGTGTCGAAGAGGGCCTGGTGCTGGGCATCGATTTCACTCATGCCCACACTGTAGCGGTCGTCCCATGTCACGATAACGGCGTCTTTTGCGCTCATTTGTTGTTAGCTCCCTGAAAAGTGCAACGCCCGGATTATAGGCAATTCCGCCATGCGTAAGCCGTTTCCCGCGGCGATTTTGTTCCCTGCACTACGTAAGGGAGCGTTCAGGTTGCCGTCCGCCAAAAGGGATAAACTGGCGCCCTTTCCTCCACCGCTGCCTTCTTTTTGCCGCCATGACTGACCGCTATGCCGTTTTCGGCAACCCCATCGGCCACAGCAAGTCGCCCCTGATCCACTCCCTGTTTGCCGCCGCCTGCGCCCAGGACATGAGCTACGAAGCCCTGCTGGCGCCCCTGGACGGCTTCGCCGCGGCGCTGCGGGCCTTTGCCGAGGGCGGCGGGCGGGGCGCCAACGTCACCGTGCCCTTCAAGGAAGAGGCTTTCCGCCTGGCCGACAGCCTGACGCCCCGGGCCGCCCGGGCCGGAGCGGTGAATACCCTGGTGCTGGAGGATGGGCACATCCTCGGCGACAACACGGACGGCGCCGGCCTGGTGCAGGACCTGCAGGTCAACCAGGCCCTGCCCCTGGCGGGCAAGGCCATTCTCCTGCTCGGCGCCGGCGGTGCCTCCCGGGGTGCCCTGGCGCCCCTGCTGGCCGCCGGTCCTTGCCGCCTGCACATCGCCAACCGCACTGCCGCCAAGGCCGCCGACCTGGCCCGGGATTTCGCCGATCTGGGCCCCGTCAGCGGTGGCGGCTATGGCGAGCTGGCCGGTCAGGGCTTCGATGTGGTGATCAATGCCACCTCCGCCAGCCTGGCCGGCGAACTGCCGCCCCTGCCTGCCGGCATCTTCAACGGCGGCGCCCTGGCCTACGACATGATGTACGGCCGGGGCGAGACGCCCTTCCTGGCCTTTGCCCGGCTGCAGGGCGCTTCCCGCCAGGTGGATGGCCTGGGCATGCTGGTGGAGCAGGCGGCGGAAGCCTTCCAGCTGTGGCGCGGCGTGCGGCCCGTCACCGCGCCGGTCCTCGACCGTCTGCGGCAGGGCTGAGGCGCCGTGCGCATCCTGCATTGGCTGAAGCTGGCGGCGGCCTGGGGCGTCGGCCTCCTGCTGGCCTACCAGTTGTGGCTGTTCGCCTGGGTGCTGTGGTGGGCCAACGTCAATCCCCACATGACCCGCTTCATGGAAATCCGCCAGGAAGAACTGTGGCTGAAGACGCCGGGGACCAGCCTGCAGAAGCAGTGGGTGGACTACGAGCGCATCTCGCCCCACCTGAAGCGGGCCATCATCGCTGCCGAAGACGCCAAGTTCGTCGATCATGAAGGCTTCGACTGGGACGGCATCCAGAAGGCGGTGGAAAAGAACCAGCGCCGCGGCAAGGTGGTGGCCGGCGGCTCCACCATCTCCCAGCAACTGGCGAAGAACCTGTTCCTTTCCCCGAGCAAGACGCCCTGGCGCAAGGCCGAGGAGGCCGCCATCACCCTGATGCTGGAAACCGCCTGGTCCAAGCGGCGCATCTTCGAGGTCTATCTCAACGTGGTGGAGTGGGGCAACGGCGTCTTCGGCGCCGAGGCGGCGGCCCGCCATTACTTCAACGTCTCCGCCGCCCAGCTGGGCCCGGAACAGGCGGCGAAGCTGGCCGCCATGCTGCCCAATCCCCGCTTCTACGACCGCAACCGCAGCGCCCCGGGGCTGCTGAAAAAGACCGGCATCATCCTGGGCCGGATGGGGGCGGCGGAACTCCCCTGAGACCGGCTTGCCCATACCCATGGGCGGGCCGTCGGGGCGCCGCTTGGGGATATCCCGTAGCCCGGTGGATTCCCGTGATTTTTGTCAAAGTCCTGACCCGGTGCGGTGCTAGAATGCGCCATCTTTTTGCGGCATCGCACCATTCCCCGGTTTGCCACCATGAGCGAAGAAATCCAGCACGCTGACGCCGATGAGCTGCAGGCGCGCCTCTCCGAGGTGCAGACCCTGCTCGCCCGGCATCACCTGGTGGAGGACCTGGTGCACAAGCAGGAGATGCCCCGCCACGAGCTGGTGGAATCCCTGGTGCACAAGCAGCACCTGAACGAGCTGCGCCACAAGCTGGACAAGATGCACCCGGCCGACGTGGCCTACATCCTGGAGGCCCTGCCCCTGGATGAGCGTCTCATGGTGTGGGACCTGGTCAAGGCGGAGCGGGACGGGGAAATCCTGCTGGAAGTGTCGGATGCGGTCCGGGAAACCCTGATCGCCAACATGGATTCGGACGAGCTGGTGGCCGCCGCCGAATCCCTGGATGCCGACGAACTGGCCGACCTGGCGCCGGACCTGCCCCACGAGGTGATCCAGGACGTCTTCCAGTCCCTCTCCGTGGAAGAGCGGGAGCAGCTGCGCGCCGCCATGTCCTACCCCGAGGACTCGGTCGGCTCCATCATGGATTTCGAAATGGTCACGGTGCGGGAAGACGTGACCCTGGAAGTGGTGCTGCGCTACCTGCGCCGCTTCGACGAACTGCCCGACCACACCGACCAGCTCTTCGTGCTGGACCGGGACGAGCGCCTGAAGGGCGTGCTGCCCCTCAACAAGCTTCTCATCAACGATCCCGAGTCCGAAGTGGCGGACGTCATGATCAGCGACTTCGTCCATCTGGAACCGGACGACGACGCCGAGGAAGCGGCCCAGGCCTTCGAACGCTACGACCTGGTGAGCGCCCCGGTGGTGGACCGGGATGACCGCCTGGTGGGTCGCGTCACCGTCAATGCGGTGGTGGACTTCATCCGGGAAGAATCGGAAAGCGAACTGCTGGCCCAGGCCGGTCTGCGGGAAGAGGAAGACATCTTCGCCTCGGTGTGGAACTCGGTGAAAAACCGCTGGACCTGGCTGGCCATCAACCTGGTGACGGCCTTCATCGCCTCCCGGGTGATCGGCGCCTTCGAAGGCTCCATCGAAAAGCTGGTGGCCCTGGCCGCCCTCATGCCCATCGTCGCCGGCATCGGCGGCAACTCGGGCAACCAGACCATCACCATGATCGTGCGCGCCATCGCCCTCGGCCAGATCCAGCCAGAATCGGCGCGGCGCCTGCTGCACAAGGAACTGGGCGTGGCCCTGATCAACGGCCTGGTGTGGGGCGGGCTGCTCGGCGTGGTCTCCTGGTGGCTGTACCACTCCTTCCAGTTGGGCCTGGTGATGACGGGGGCCATGACCCTCAACCTGCTGCTGGCGGCCACCGTCGGCGTGGTCATTCCCATGACCATGCAGAAGTTCGGCCGGGACCCGGCCCTGGGCTCCTCGGTGCTGATCACCGCCGTCACCGACTCCGGCGGCTTCTTCATCTTCCTCGGCCTAGCCACCCTGTTCCTGCTCTGAAGGGCGCCGCTCCCGACAATAAAAAAGCCGCTCCAGGAGCGGCTTTTTTCATGGCGGCGATGCCGCCGCGATGTCCGGGTTCAGGCCGCCTTGCGGGCGGAGTCCAGCTTGAACAGCAGGTCGTCCACGATGTCGTTGAGGTCCGTCTCGGTGAGGCCGAAGAAACCGGCCACGGCGCCCTTGCCCTTTTCCCACTCGCCGTCTTCGTTGAGGCGCAGGAAGGTGCCGACGATGCGCTCGGCCAGCAGGGCCAGGGCGATCAGGGTGCACGATTCGTCGGAGAGGCCGCTGCCGTCGTTGAAGACGGAGAAATCGTGGTGGGAGAGGATGGCGGAGCTGACCGTCTCCGGCAGGCCCCAGTTGCGCGCCATGAGGTAGCCGATGACGGCATGGTTGGTGCCGTGGATTTCGTCCTCGATGGCGGTGAAGGGCAGGTCGATGCGGCGGTTGGCTTCGCCCAGGGTCTTCTTGTAGTCCGGGTAGCGCCGCATCAGGATGGGGATGCCGCAGTCGTGGAAGAGACCGAAGGTGTAGGCCGTGTCGCGGCTGGTGCCGGGCAGGATCTCGGCCAGCTTGGCGCAGACGCCGGCGCAGTAGGTGGCGCTGTCCCAGAAGCGGTCCATGGCATGGTTGTTCTGGGAGAGGTTCTTGCGCAGCAGCTCGTTCACCACCAGGTTGAGCACGTTGTTGAAGCCCAGGCGGCCCAGGGCTTCGCCGATGGAGCCGACCTTGCTGCCGGTGGAAAAGAGGGGGGAATTGGCGCACTTGATGACGCCGGCGGCCAGGCCCACGTCCTGGCTGATGAGCCGGGCCACCTTGGTCGAACTGGCATCCGGGCGGTGCATCTCCTGGGCCAGGGCAGCGAGCACCGCGGGGCAGGGGGGAATCTCCACCCCGCGGAGCAGTTTGCTGACTTCGGTTTCGTCGATGGTACGCATGGGGAAAGGCTCTCGAATGTCGTTATTTAGGGCCTAACCCTAGCATCAACGGCGGCGCCGAAAAATATGGCTTTGGTTATACCGGCCGCAAGGCTTGGGACGGCTGGCGTTGGCAGGCCTGGCGGTATTCCGCGGCCAGCCGCGCGGCCAGTTCGGCCACCGTCGGCACGTCGTGGATGTTGGCGACGCCGTGGCCGGCGCTCCACACGTCGCGCCAGGCCTTGGCCTCATCGCCGCCGTAGTTGTGGTTGGCTTGGCCTCCGGCCGCCAGGCTCTCCTTGGTGAAGCCGGCCTTCTCCAGGCTTTGCCAGATGAAGTTGGCGTTGGTGCCAGAGACGGCGTCCGTATACACGATGTCCCGCGGGCCGGCGCTGACCAGCATGTCCTTGTAGGCCTGCTGGGCCATGGACTCCTGGGTGGCGATGAGGCGGGTGCCCATGTAGGCGAAGTCGGCCCCGGCGATTTCGGCGGCGCGGATGGAGGCGCCGTCGGAAATGGCCCCGCCCAGGATCAGCACCCCGTCCCAGAACTCACGGATTTCCCGCAGCAGGGCGAAGGGATTCTGGGCCCCGGCATGGCCGCCGGCGCCGGCAGAGACGGCAATGATGCCGTCTACCCCCGCCTCAATGGCCTTCTTGGCGTGGTAGGCGTGGATGACGTCGGAGAACACCAGGCCGCCGTAGCCATGCACCACCTCCACCAGCTTACTGGGGTTGCCCAGGCTGGTGATGACGAAGGGCACCTTGTGCTTGACCACCAGGGCCACGTCCTCTTCCAGGCGGGTGTTGGAGTGGTGCAGGATCAGGTTGATGCCGAAGGGCGCGTCCTTCGGACCCAGCTCCTTATTCATGCGGGTCAGCCATTCATCCAGCTGGCTGGCGGGGCGGGCGTTGAGGGAGGGGAAGCTGGCGGCGATGCCGGCCTTGCAGGCGTTGATGACCAGGTCGGGGCCGGATACGAGAAACATGGGCGCAGCAATGGCGGGAACCGCCATCCGGCCCTGGAACAGAGCGGGAACGGGCATGTGAAACTGTCTCCTAAGATTGTGGTTTTTTTACGGCCCGACGGCTTAGTCGAAGTAGGACCGGGCAGCCTCGAAGCGTTCCGCATAGTAGCGGGCTCCCAGACTGTCGATTCGGATTCTGCCATTAGTTGCCGGCGCGTGCACGAAGCGGTCGTCGCCGATGTAGATGCCCACGTGGGAGTAGGAGCGGTTCATGGTGTTGAAGAACACCAGGTCGCCCGGCTTGAGGCCCTGGCGCGGCACGGGGCGGCCGTTGCGGGCGATGTCGGCGGCGCTGCCGGAAACTTTCAGGCCCGCCGCCTGGCCATAGATGTAGCTGACCATGCCGCTGCAGTCCAGGCCCGCTTCCGGGTTCTTGCCGCCGAAGCGGTAGCCGGTGTCGATCAGGGAAAAGGCGTACAGCACCACGTCCTGGGCCTTGGCCGAGAGGGGCGCGGCGGCGCGCTCCGCTGGCTTTTCCGGGGGCGATGGCGGTAAGCTGCCGCAGCCGGCGAGGGCGGCGGCCAAGCTCAGGCAATGGATGAGCTTTTTAGTCATAACCCCAAGTATAAACGACGGTTTTTATAAAATTCCAACGACGAGACAAAGATGAAACTTGAGGATTCTAATCTGTTGCGCCAGCAGTGCTATCTCAACGGCCAGTGGGTGGGCGGCGAGACCGATTTCCCGGTGCGCAATCCGGCCAGCGGTGCCGAACTGGCCCGGGTGCCCCGCCTCGGCGCCGCCGAGACCCGCGCCGCCATTGCCGCCGCCGATGCCGCCTGGGCGGCTTGGCGCAGCAGGACGGCGAAGGAGCGGGCGGCGGTGCTGCGCCGCTGGTTCGAGCTGATCAACCAGCATGCCGACGACCTGGCCCTGCTCATGACTGCCGAACAGGGCAAGCCCCTGGCCGAAGCCAAGGGCGAGGTGGCCTATGCTGCCTCCTTCGTCGAATGGTTCGCCGAGGAGGGCAAGCGGGCCTACGGCGAGACCATTCCCGCCGTGGCGGCGGACAAGCGCATGCTGGTGATCAAGCAGCCCATCGGCGTCTGCGCCGCCATCACGCCGTGGAATTTCCCCGCCGCCATGATCACGCGCAAGGTGGCGCCGGCCCTGGCGGCCGGTTGCACGGTGGTGGTCAAGCCGGCGGAACAGACGCCCCTGACCGCCCTGGCCCTGGCCGAACTGGCCCACCGGGCAGGTTTTCCTGCCGGCGTCTTCAACGTCATCACCGGCGATCCGGTGGCTATCGGCGGCGAACTGACGTCCAACCCGACGGTGCGCAAGCTCTCCTTCACCGGCTCCACCGAAGTGGGCCGCCTGCTCATGGGCCAGTGCGCGCCGAGCATCAAGAAGCTGTCCCTGGAACTGGGAGGCAACGCCCCCTTCATCGTCTTCGACGATGCCGACCTGGATGCCGCGGTCGAAGGCGCCATGATCTCCAAGTACCGCAACACCGGCCAGACCTGCGTCTGCGCCAACCGGCTGCTGGTGCAGGACGGCATCTACGAGGCCTTCGCCGCCAAGCTGGCGGCAAAAGTGGCCACGCTCAAGGTTGGCGAAGGTACGGAGGCCGGCGTCACCCAGGGACCCCTGATCGATGCCGACGCCCTGGCCAAGGTGGAGGCCCACATCGCCGACGCCGTGGCCCACGGCGCCCGGGTCTTGGCCGGCGGCCGGCGCCACGAGCGCTACAGGGAGGGCGGCGCCTTCTTCCAGCCCACGGTGCTGGCGGACGTGACGCCCCAGATGCGGGTGGCCCGGGAGGAGACCTTCGGCCCGGTGGCGCCCCTGTTCCGCTTCAAGACCGAGGAAGAGGCCATCGCCCTGGCCAACGCCACCGAGTTCGGCCTGGCCTCCTACTTCTACTCCCGGGACATCGGCCGCATCTTCCGTGTCGGCGAGGCTCTGGAATACGGCATGGTGGGAGTGAATACGGGCCTCATCTCCAATGAGGTGGCCCCCTTCGGCGGCATCAAGCAGTCGGGCCTGGGCCGGGAAGGCTCCAAGTACGGCCTGGAGGAATACCTGGAAGTGAAGTACCTGTGCCTGGGGCTCTAAGCCCCTGCTCTGCAAGCTGGAAGGGACGGACTTCTCCGGCGTGTCATGCCGGGGAAGCCCGTCCCTTATGCCTTCTGGGGTGGTCCGGCTTACGGGCCCGGTCGTCTAGACGCCGTGCCGCTGCAGCCAGGCCAGCAGCCGCCGCCAGCCGTCGGCCGCGGGTTCGGGGCGGTAGCTGGGCCGGTAGTCGGCGTGGAAGGCGTGGGGCGCCTCCGGATAGACCACGATCTCGGAGGGATTGCCGGCCGCCTTGAGGGCGGCCCGCATTTTCTCCACCGTCTCCAGGGGAATGCCCTGGTCCTGGCCGCCGTAGAGGCCGAGGACCGGCGTCTTCAGGCTGGAGGCTACGTCCAGCGGGTGTTTCGGCGTCAGGTCGCTGGCGTTGCCCACCAGGCGGCCATACCAGGCCACCCCGGCCCGCACCGCCGGATTGTGGGCGCTGTACAGCCAGGTGATGCGGCCGCCCCAGCAGAAGCCGGTGATGGCCAGGCGCTCCGGATCGCCGCCGTTCTTCGCGGCCCAGGCGGCGCAGCCGTCCAGGTCGGCCAGCACCTGGGCGTCGGGCACCTTGGCGATGATGGTTTCCATCAGCTTGGGAATGCTGTCCACCGTGGCCGGGTCGCCCTGGCGGGCAAACAGCTGGGGCGCGATGGCCAGGTAGCCCTGCCTGGCCAGGCGGCGGCAGATGTCCTGGATGTATTCGTGGACGCCGAAAATTTCCGACACCACCAGCACTGTGGGCAGGCGCTCGCCCTGCGCCGGCCGGGCGCAGTAGGCGGCAACGCTTTCGCCGCCCACCGGCACCTGGATGGCGGCGGTCCTGAGGCCGCTGCTGTCGGTCTTGATCTGGGTCTGGGCGCAAACCGGCTGCACGGCCAGGGCGAATCCAGTGCCAATCGCGGCGCCGACGGCGGTGGCGACGAAGGTGCGGCGGTCCATGTTGTTATTGGGCACCAGGCTGTCGAATTCCGGGGAGGTGCTGACGCTCATGGCGGGCTCCGTTTCGGGTTGGGGAATCGTCAGCATAGGCAGCCGGCGGGGCTGGCGCAAATTGCCCGGCCCAGGTCTTCATCTGGTCGCCGCTCGGGCAACCCCGGCGCCCCGGTGCGACAGTCTGCCGCGCGACCATTTGCCTCATTCCGCCCCAATGCCCCTATCCATAGAATGGTTTTCCCCGGCCGCCGCCGGGCGATTGACCGTTCAAGAAAGGACATTCCATGGGGCTCCGTCACCTTAGCTGCGCCATCCTCCTGGCCCTGGGCTGCACCGCCGTCCATGCCGAACCCGCCGCCGGCGAGCGCTTCGCGCAGGCCGCCCAGGCTCACCGCCAGGGCGACTACCGCCAGGCCCTGCAACTGTGGCAACAGCTGGCCGAGCAGGGGCAGCGGGACGCCCAGTACAACCTGGGCCTGATGTACCGCTACGCCGACGGCGTGCCCCAGGACCTGGCCGCCGCCATGAAGTGGTACAAGCGGGCGGCGGAGCAGGGCGACCTGCAGTCCCAGTACGAAGTGGGGCTGATGTACCAGGAAGGGGTGAGCGTGGCCGCCGACCAGGCCGAGGCCCACCGCTGGTTCACCATGAACCGCCAGCACCACTACCACCACCTGGCCCACAATCCCCAGCTGGAGCAGTGGCGCCGGCAGGCTTCCGCCCTGCTGTGGCAGCGGGACATGCAGGAATCCCTGGCCCGTTCCCGGGACGACGGCCAGCAGGTGCTGGCCCGCCTGCAGGAACGCCTGCGCCAGGGCGATGCACCCCGGGTGCAGACCGCGGCGGTGGCAGGAGACACCCTGGCGCGCTAGACGCCGGAGCGAAAAAAAGAAGGGGCGCCCGCGGGCGCCCCTTTGTCGTTGACGCAGGACCGGCCTACATCAGCACGATGTCGTACTGCTCCTGGTTGTAGCTGGCCTCGGCCTGGAGGGAAATGGCCTTGCCGATGAAGTCGGAGAGCATGGCCAGGGACTGGGATTCCTCGTCCAGGTACAGGTCGATCACCGACGGCGCCGCCAGGATGCGGTATTCCCGGGCATTGAACTGGCGCGCCTCCCGCAGCAGCTCCCGCAGGATCTCGTAGCACACGGTACGGGCGGTCTTCACCTCGCCGCGGCCGCCGCAGGTGGGGCAGGTCTCGCACAGCACGTGGGCCAGGGATTCCCGGGTGCGCTTGCGCGTCATCTCCACCAGGCCCAGGGCGGTGAAGCCGTTCACCGTCATCTTGGTGTGGTCCCGGGCCAGGGCCTTGTTGAACTCGGCCAGCACCGCGTCCCGGTGTTCCGGGTTCTCCATGTCGATGAAGTCCACGATGATGATGCCGCCCAGGTTGCGCAGGCGCAGCTGGCGGGCGATGGTCTGGGCCGCCTCCAGATTGGTCTTGAAGATGGTGTCGTCGAAGTTGCGCACGCCGACGAAGCCGCCGGTGTTCACGTCGATGGTGGTCATGGCCTCGGTCTGATCGATGATCAGGTAGCCGCCGGATTTCAGATCGACGCGCCGGGCCAGGGCCTTCTGGATTTCATCCTCCACCCCGTGCAGGTCAAAGAGGGGCCGCTCGCCGGTGTAGTGGTCGAGCAGTTCCAGCACCTTGGGGGTGTACAGGGCGGCGAACTCCTTCAGCTTCTGGAAGTTCTCCCGGGAGTCGATGACGATGCGCGAGGTCTCCGGATTGACGAAGTCCCGCAGCACCCGCTGGGACAGGGACAGCTCCTGGTACAGCAGGTGGGGCGGGGCCACCCGCAGGGAGTTTTCCTTGATGCCGCGCCAGGTCTTGCGCAGGTATTCGATGTCGTTGGCCAGTTCCTCGTCGGAGGCGTTCTCGGCCATGGTGCGGACGATGAAGCCGCCCTTCTCGTCCTCCGGCACCAGGCGGGTCAGGCGTTCCCGCAGCTGCTCCCGTTCCTGCTCGTCCTCGATGCGCTGGGAGACGCCGATGTGCTTCTCCTGGGGCAGATAGACCAGCATGCGGCCGGCGATGGAAATCTGGGTGGACAGGCGGGCGCCCTTGGTGCCGATGGGGTCCTTGATCACCTGCACCACCAGGCTCTGACCCTCGGTGAGGATGCGCTCGATGGGGCGCATGCCGCCTTCGCCGTCGCCCTTCTCGCCGTTCTTTTCGCTATGGCGCGGCAGCCAGATGTCGGCCACGTGGAGGAAGGCGGTGCGTTCCAGGCCCACGTCGATGAAGGCCGACTGCATGCCCGGCAGGATGCGCACCACCTTGCCCAGGTAGATGTTGCCGACGATGCCGAGGGAAGCGGTGCGCTCGATGTGCAGTTCCTGGGCGACGCCCTGGTGCATCACCGCCACCCGGGTTTCCTGGGGGGTGAAATTGATGAGGATTTCTTCAGGCATGGGAAGGATGGGAAGACAGGTAAAATTCAGGTTTTGGCCCATTCTACCCCAATGCCTTCTACCCCCTCCGCCGGCGCCCCCGCGGCCCCCCAGCCCGCTCGCCGCGGCCCCGAACTGCTGGCCCCCGCCGGCACCCGGGCCATGATGGACAGCGCCTTCGCCTTCGGCGCCGACGCGGTCTACGCCGGCCAGCCCCGCTACAGCCTGCGGGTGCGCAACAACGATTTCGGCAACATGAGCGTGCTGGCCGAAGCCCGCCAGGCCGCCCGGGAACTGGGCAAGCAGTTCTACCTGGTGAGCAACATCTTTCCCCACAACGCCAAGGTGCGGACCTATCTGGCAGACATGGAACCGGTGATCGAGATGGCGCCGGACGCCCTGATCATGGCCGACCCGGGCCTCATCGCCATGGTGCGGGAGAAGTGGCCGCAGATGCCGGTGCACCTTTCCGTCCAGTCCAACACGGTGAACTACGCCGCGGTGAAGTTCTGGAAGAGCGTCGGCATTTCCCGGGTCATCCTCTCCCGGGAGCTGTCCCTGGACGAGGTGGCGGAGATCCGCCAGGAATGTCCGGACATGGAGCTGGAAGTGTTCGTGCACGGCGCCCTGTGCATCGCCTATTCGGGCCGCTGCCTGCTCTCCGGCTACTTCAACCGGCGCGATCCCAACCAGGGCACCTGCACCAATTCCTGCCGCTGGGACTACAAGGTCCATCCCGAGAACGAGTCCGCCGACGGCCGGCCCGAATCCAAGGTGTGGCTGCTGGAGGAGAAGGAGCGCCCCGGCGAGCTGATGCCCATCGAGGAGGACGAGCACGGCACCTACATCATGAACTCCCGGGACCTGCGGGCCATCGAGCATGTGCAGCGGCTGGTGGAGATCGGCGTCGATTCCCTGAAGATCGAGGGCCGCACCAAGTCCCCCTACTACGCCGCCCGGGCCTGTCAGGCCTACCGCCGGGCCATCGACGATGCCGTGGCCGGCCGGCCCTTCGATGCCACCCTGCTCTCCGACCTGGAAGGCCTGGCCAACCGGGGTTACACCGACGGCTTCTACCAGCGCCACCACGACGCCGAGTACCAGAACTACCTCAAGGGCCACTCCGAATCCGAGCGCAGCCTCTACGTGGGTGACGCCACCGCCTTCGATGCGGAACGGGGCCTGATGCAGGTGGAGGTGAAGAACCGCTTCGCCGTCGGCGACCGGCTGGAAATCATCCATCCCGCCGGCAACCGGGTGCTGGCCCTGGAGCGCATGGAAAACAAGGCCGGCGAGCCGGTCGCCGTGGCCCCGGGCAACGGCCACATCATGTGGCTGCCCCTGCCGCCCGACTGCCAGGGTGCCTACATCGCCCGCTTGCTCTAGCCCCTGGGGCAGCGGAAGGCGCCATGATTTCCCACCCGGCCTCCTCGGTGATCTCTGTGCCCTCTGTGGCTAACGCCTTTTAGGGCCGGCCCCATGCCCCATCTCGTCGTCTACATCTCCGGCCATGGTTTCGGCCACATCGCCCAGACCGGGACGGTGCTCGATGCCCTGCGACAGCTGCAACCGGCGTTGCGCCTGACGGTGGTGAGCGGCGCCCCCGAGTTCAAGCTGCGCCAGCGCATCGGCGGCGACTTTGCCCTGGTGCCCCGGGCGGCGGATTTCGGCTTCGTCATGAGCGATGCCTTCCGCATCGACCGGGCCGCCAGCGCCGCCGCCTACCGGGACTTCCACGCCGGCTGGGAAGAGCGGGTGGCGGCCGAGGCCGACTTTCTCCAGGGCCTTGATGCCGACCTGCTGCTCAGCAACGTGGCCTACCTGCCCCTGGCGGCGGCGGAGCGCCTGGGCCTGCCGGCCTACGCCATGAGCTCCCTCAACTGGGCCGATCTCTTCGCCCACGAGTTCGCCGGCGAAACCTGGGCGCCGCTCCTCCATGGCCAGATGCTGGCGGCCTACCGCAGCGCCCGCACCTTCTTTCGCCTGGCCCCGGCCATGGCCATGCCGGACCTGCCGCAGGCCCGTCCCGTGGACCCGGTGGCCCGGCTGGGAACCAGGCAGGACGGGCTTCTGCGGCAGATGCTGGGCGTCGGCCAGGGGACCCGGCTGGTGCTGGCGGCCCTGGGCGGCATCGCTACCCGGCTGCCGGCCCAGACCTGGCCGACGATCCCGGGCCTGCACTGGCTGGTGCCCGCCGCCTGGGGCGTGGCCCGTCCCGACATGAGCGCCTTCGAGCCCCTGGGCTGGGACTTCGCCGACCTCTTGGCCTCCGTGGATGCGGTGGTGGGCAAACCCGGCTACGGCACTTTCGCCGAAGCCGCCTGCAACGGCACCCCCATGCTCTACGCCCGCCGCCCCGACTGGCCCGAGCAGGAGGCCCTGATTCCCTGGCTGCAGGCCCACGCCGTCTGCCGCGAGGTGGAAGAGTCCGCCTTGCAGGCCGGCGACCTGGGGGCTGCCCTGGCGGCCCTGTGGCAGCAGCCGGTGCCGCCCCGGCCCCAGCCCCGGGGCGCCCTCCAGGTGGCTGCCTGCCTGCATCAGGCCCTGGGCGGTTAGCTTCCTGTAAGGATGGCCGGGCTATGCTGCCGGCTTGTCCGACTTCCGCTTCCGCCCATGTCCCGCAAACAGGTGGTGCTGCTGACCCTGGTGGCCATGCTGGCCTTCGCCGGCAATTCCCTGCTCTGCCGCCTGGCCCTCCAGCAGGGCGGCATGGACCCCGCCTCCTTCACCCTGGTGCGCCTGGGCAGCGGCGCCCTGGTGCTGTGGACCATCATCCGCCTGCGGGGCTTCTCCGGCCTGCCCGGTAGCTGGGGCTCGGCCCTGGCCCTGTTTGCCTATGCGGCGGGCTTTTCCTTTGCCTACGTTTCCCTGGCGGCCGGCACCGGCGCCCTGCTGCTGTTCGGGGCGGTGCAGGTGACCATGATCGGCTACGGCCTGTGGCGGGGGGAACGGCTCTCGCCGCGCCAGCGCCTGGGGCTGCTCCTGGCCCTGGGGGGACTGGTGGGATTGCTGCTGCCGGGGCTGTCGGCGCCGCCCCTGGCCGGGGCCCTGCTGATGCTGGGGGCCGGGGTGGCCTGGGGCGTCTATTCCATCCGCGGCCGGGGCGCGGGGGATGCCACGGCGGTGACGGCGGGCAACTTCCTGCGGGCCGTGCCCCTGGCCCTGGGACTGGGGCTCCTGGCCCTGCCGGGCGTCAATTTCAATGCCGGGGGCGTGCTCTACGCAGTGCTTTCTGGCGGCATCGCCTCCGGTCTCGGTTACGCCCTCTGGTATGCGGCCCTGCGGGGCCTGCAGGCCACCACGGCGGCCACGGTGCAGTTGAGCGTGCCCCTGCTGACCGCCGTCGGCGGCACCCTGTTTCTGGGCGAGGCCGTCAGCCTGCGCCTGGTCCTGACTTCCGTTGCCATCCTCGGCGGCATCGCCCTGGTGATCCGGGCCCGGGCTGGCTGAGCTGTCCCGGGCTTACTGGAAGACCCGGCCGCCCTCGCCGATCATGGCGAAGTCCACCCGGGTGGAGCCGGGGCGGTTGCGCTGGCTGAAGTCGATGGCGTAGCCCCCCAGATCCACCTTGCGCATGGCCTGCAGGGCCTTGAGCACGGCCGGGCCGTTGCTGCCGCCCTGGCGCAGGGCGCTCACCAGCACCTTGGCGGCGATGAAGCCCTCCATGGAGCGGGCCGACAGTTCCGGGTCGTTGGCGGCGGCCTTGAGGCGGCTGTATTCCCGGTTGAGGGACAGGGTGTTCTGCTGTTCCAGGGGCACCACCACCGAGAAGGCGTAGCCCCGGGCCAGGCCGGGGCCCAGCTTGTCCAGCAGCTGCTGGGTGTCGATGATGGACAGGCCGTAGAGGGTGGCCAGGCCGCCCTTCTGCCGGTACTGGCGCACGAATTCGATGGCGGCGGCGGTGGTGGCGCCGAGGAAGACCGCCTGGGGATTGGCCTTGAGCACCGCATTGACGGCGGCTTCCACCTTGGTGGTGTTGCGCTCGTAGCCGGCCTGGGCCACCAGGCTGATGCCGTTGCGGGCGGCGGCCACCTCGGCCCCGGCGATCACGTCCGCGCCCAGGGCGTCGTCCTGAAAGACCAGTCCCACCTGCTTCTGACCGAGTTGGGAGAGATGGGCGAAGAGGCGCTCCACCTCGTCCCGGTAGCCGGCCTTGACCACGAACACGCCGGGGGCGCCGATCACGCTGGAGGCGCCGGATACGGCCCCCACCAGGGGCACGTTGCTGCGGGCCAGAATGCCGTCCTTCACCAGGGCTTCCACATTGTTTGTGCCCACGGTGCCGAGGAAGGCCACGGGCGGTTCCTCCTCCTTCAGGCTTTCCTTCACCAGGCGCAGGGTCTCCTCCGGCTTCTGGCCGTCGTCCTTGCGCACCAGGCGGATGGGACTGCCGTTGATGCCGCCCTGGGCGTTGATGTGGTTGATGTAGAGCCGGGCGCCGGCGGCGATGGCCTTGCCGGTGACGGCCTGGGGGCCGCTCAGGGGGGCGATCTGGGCGATCACGATGTCCTTGGCCTGGGCGGCCAGGGGCGCGGTCAGCAGGGCGAACAGGGGCAGCAGGCGGAGGAGGCGCATGGTCGGAACGACTGGGCAACAAAGAGGCGGATTCTCGGCAGGGGGCTATGCTCTGTAAATACGGGATTTCCGCCGTCAGGGCGGTGGCCCCGCCAGGGGCTTTGGCGCTAAGCTGTGGGCCCCCGTTGCCGAAGCCGCCGCCATGTCCCAGTCGCCCGCCGTCCCCAGCCTTGCTCCCGAAACCCAGGCCGCCCGCGGCACCGTCCCGGTGGACTCGACCTATCGAGACATCGTGCCGCCCCTGCATCTGGCCACCACCTTCGAGCGGGCCGGCGACGGCAGCTACCCCGGCGGCCGGGTCTATTCCCGGGACGGCAGCCCGGCCTACGACGGGCCCGAAGCCTTGTTGAAGGAACTGGAAGGCGGCGCCGCCGCGGCCCTCTTCGCTTCCGGCATGGCCGCCGCTTCCGCCGTGTTGCAGGCCCTCAAGCCCGGGGCCCGGGTGGTGGCGCCCCGGGCCATGTACTGGGCCCTGCGCAACTGGATGATCCAGTTTGCCGCCAACTGGCAGCTGACCCTGGACTTCTTCGCCGACGACGCCGAACTGGCGGCCCTGCTGCAGCGCCCGGCGGACCTGGTGTGGCTGGAAACGCCGGCCAATCCCACCTGGGAAATCACCGACATCGCCGCTGCCGCCAAGGCGGCCCACGCTGCCGGCGCCCGCCTGGTGGTGGATTCCACGGTGCCGACGCCGGTGTTCACCCGGCCCCTGGAACTGGGCGCGGACATCGTCATGCACTCGGCCACCAAATATCTCAACGGCCATTCCGACGTGGTGGCCGGGGCCCTGGTGACTAAGGCCGTGGACGACTTCTGGCAGCGCATCAAGACCGTGCGTGCCCTCGGCGGCGCCGTGCTCGGCCCCTTCGAGGCCTGGCTGCTGGCCCGGGGCATGCGCACCCTGTTCCCCCGGGTGCGCACCGCCGCCGCTTCCGCCGCCGCCATCGCCAGCCATTTCCACGGCCATGCCAAGGTCAGCCTGGTGCTGTATCCGGGCCTGCCTTCCCATCCCGGCCACGCCGTGGCGGCGCGGCAGATGCAGGGCGGCTTCGGCGCCATGCTCTCCCTGCGCATCGCCGGCGGCGAGGCGGCGGCCAAGACCGTGGCCGCCCGTCTGCAGCTGTTCCAGCGGGCCACCTCCCTCGGTTCGGTGGAAAGTCTGGTGGAGCACCGGGCCAGCGTCGAGGGGCCGGGCACCTTCTGTCCCGACGACCTGCTGCGCCTGTCCGTCGGCATCGAGGCCACGGCGGACCTCATCGCCGACCTGGAGCAGGCCCTGGCCGGGGTCTGAGTCCGCGCCTGTCCGCTGCCCCGCCCGAGGGCGGCGGCAGGACAGAATGTCCGCCCCTGCCCCAAAAGCGTGCCGGCGGGCGGACAAAATGTCCCCGGGAGCGCCATCGGGCGGCGCTCCCCCTCTGCCTGCTCCGCCTGTTTCCCGTCGTTTGCGGCGCCTGCCCCTTGTGGAAACTCCGACTGGGGCTGCGGCCCGGTTGTTGCTACGGTTGCGTTCGCGCCGTTGCCGGCCCATCCGGCCGCAGCGGGCGCGCCGTGCCAACCTGCCCCCATAAGGATGCAAGATGAAAGGACTGGGACTCCAAGCCCGTTTCGCCCTCTTCGGTTTCGCCCCCCTGGTCGTCGCCCTCATCGTCGGTTCCCTGGCCCTGTCGGCCAATGAATCCCGACGCCTGGAGGCCGACGTGCGCCTGCGTTCGGAAGCCACCGCCGCCGGCGTCATCCAGCTGTTGCAGATGAGCGACAGCCTGATGGGGGAACAGACCCGCAGCGCCATGAAGCTGTTCCGGGAAAAGAGCGCCCAGCTGGGGCCGGTGAGCCTGGGCGAGGCTGTCGCCGTGGGCGGCCAGCATCCCCTCAACCTGCGCTTCGGCGGCCGCCCCCAGGCCCTGGAGACGACCCTGGTGGACAGCGTCAGCGGCATCGCCGGCGGCACCGCCACCCTTTTCGCCCGCCAGGGCCAGGACTTCGTGCGCATCGCCACCAACGTCAAGACGCCGGAAGGCCAGCGGGCCGTGGGCACCCTGCTCAATCCCCAGGGCAAGGCCTACGCCGCCCTGGCCCGGGGCGAGGCCTTCTACGGCCAGGTGGACATCCTCGGCGTGCCCTACCTGACGGGCTACGAGCCCATCGTGGACGCCGGCGGCAAGGTGGTGGGCGCCTGGTACGTGGGCTTCAAGGCCGATCTGGCGGGGCTCAAGGAACTGATCGGCAAGTCCGTCTCCTTCGGTTCCGGCTTCGTCGTCCTGCTGGACGGCCAGGGCAAGCCCTTCCTCCATTCCGACGGCGTCAGCCCCGAATCCATCCAGACCCGGCTGCAGGAGGCCGCCGGCGAGGCCGGCGCCAGCCACAACTGGGAGGCCATCTTCCGGCCCTTTCCGGCCTGGGGCTTCAAGGTGGCGGTAGTCTACAGCCAGGCGGAAGTGGATGGGGCCGCCCGCCGCGCCGCCCTGCCGGTGCTGCTGGGCGGCCTGGCCATCACCGTGGCCCTGCTGGCCCTGCTCACCTTCGTTTTGCGCCGGGTGGTGCTGGGCCCGATCCGGCAGGCGGTGCGGGCCGCCGACGCCCTGGCCGAGGGCGACCTGACGGTGCATCTGCGGGCCGAGCGGGACGACGAAATCGGCCGCCTGCTGCAATCCATGGAGCGCATGGTGCGGCGCCTGGGGGACATCATCCGCCAGGTGCGGGGCGCCGCCGACAACCTTTCCTCCGCCTCCGAGGAGGTCTCGGCCACGGCCCAGAGCCTGTCCCAGTCCTCCAGCCAGCAGGCGGCCTCGGTGGAGGAGATTTCCGCCACCCTGGAGCAGTCCACCGCCTCCGTTGCCAACAACACGGAGAGCGCCCGCAATACCGAGAGCATGGCCGGCACCGCCGCCAAGGAAGCGGTGGCCGGCGGCGCCGCCGTGGCCGAGAGCGTGGCGGCCATGCAGCAGATCGCCGGCAAGGTGGGCATCATCGACGACATCGCCTACCAGACCAATCTGCTGGCCCTCAACGCCGCCATCGAGGCGGCCCGGGCCGGGGAACACGGCAAGGGTTTCGCCGTGGTGGCGGCGGAAGTGCGCAAGCTGGCCGAGCGCAGCCAGGTGGCGGCCGGGGAGATCGGCACCGTCGCCGCCCAGACCGTGCACCAGGCGGAGCACGCCGGCGAACTGCTGGGGCGCATCGTCCCGGCCATCGGCCGCACCTCGGACCTGGTGCGGGAAATCGCCGCCGCCTCGGAGGAGCAGTCCCACGGCATCGCCCAGATCAACAGCGCCATGGGCCAGCTGAACCAGGCCACCCAGCAGAATGCTGCCGCCTCCGAAGAGCTGGCCGCCACCGCCGAGGAAATGGGCGCCCAGGCCGAGGAACTGCAGCGCCTGATGCACTTCTTCCGGGTGGGTCGGGAGGATGGCCATAGAACCTAGGCGGGACGGACTTCTCCGGGTTGCCATGCCGGAGATGCCCGTGCCTGCTTGATCCTGGGCCAGGTGATTGGTATCGACAAAAAAGGGGACGCCTGGCGTCCCCTTTTTTCATGGCGGCCTTACTGCCGCCCGCCTTGCCGCTGCCTCAGGGCAGGGGCGAGAACACCCCTTCGGCGCCTCGCGGCGCACCGCGCCAGAACTGGGGCGGCGCCTGCACCTGGGCGCCCAGCTCGGCGGCGGCATGCCAGGGCCAGCGCGGGTCGTAGAGCATGGCCCGGGCCACGGCCACCAGGTCCGCATCGCCTTCGGTGACCACGGCCTCGGCCTGCTTGGCTTCGGTGATGAGGCCGACGCCGATGGTGGGCAGGCCGCTGGCTTCCTTCACCTGGCGGGCGAAGGGCAGCTGGTAGCCGGGGCCCACGGGAATCTTCTGTTCCAGGGAAAGGCCGCCGCTGGAGACGTGGATGAAATCGGCGCCCCGGGCCTTCAGTTCCTTGGCCAGCTCCACCGTCTCTTCCGGCGTCCATCCGCCGTCTACCCAGTCCGTGGCGGAGACCCGCATGCCCAGGGCCTTGTGGCGGGGCCACACGGCGTGCACGGCGTCGAACACTTCGAGCACGAAGCGCAGCCGGTTGGCCAGACTGCCGCCGTACTCGTCGCTGCGCCGGTTGGTGAGGGGGGAGAGGAATTCGTGCATCAGGTAGCCGTGGGCGGCGTGCAGTTCCACCGCGTCGAAGCCCAGGCGGTCAGCGCGGCGGGCGGCGTCGGCGAAGGCCTGCACCAGGCGCTTGATGCCGGCCGCGTCCAGGGCCTGGGGCGCCGCATCGCTGGGATCGAAGGGAACGGCCGAGGGGGCCACGTTGAACCAGCCGCCTTCGCTCAGGGGCAGTTGCTTGCCGCCCAGCCAGGGCGCTGCGCAACCGCCCTTGCGCCCGGCGTGGGCCAGCTGAATGCCGATGGGCATGGCCGAATACTGGCGGATGCCGGCCATGACCCGGGCCCAGCCGCTTTCGGTGGCGTCGTCCCACAGGCCGGGGCAGCGGTCGGAGATGCGGCCTTCCGGGCTGACGGCGGTGGCTTCGGCGATGAGCAGGCCGGCACCGCTGTGGGAGAGGTTGCCCAGATGCATCAGGTGCCAGTCGCCGACCACGCCGTTGCTGGCGGAGTACTGGCACATGGGGGCGATGACGATGCGGTTGGGCAGGGTCAGGCCGCCCAGGGCGTAGGGGGTGAACAGTTGGCTGGTCATGGAGAGTCCTCCGGGGAAATTGGGTGTACGCCGAGCAGTATCCGTCAGGACTTGAATCCAATAAATGAAAGTGTTTTGATTTCACAATTCCAAATATCAGAACTAAAAGCGGGGCTCCCGTCATGCTCAACCGCCTGGAAATGCTGCGCCTCTTCGTTGCCGCCGCCGAAGCCAAGAGCTTCAAGGAGGCGGCCCTGCGCCTGCACGTCTCGCCCCAGGCCGTGACCCGGGCGGTGCAGGAGCTGGAGGAACACCTGGGGGAGCTGCTCTTCCATCGCAACACCCGGGCCAACCGCATCACCGACTTCGGCGCCCGTCTGGCGGCGGAGGCCCGCGGCGCCGTGCAGGGCGTCGATGCCCTGTTCCAGCGCGCCAGCCCCCTGCCGGACAACGAGCTTGCCGGCCTGGTGCGCCTCACCGCGCCCAAGGCCCTGGGCCAGCATTTCGTCATGCCCCTGCTGGCCGAGCTGGGCCGCGAATTTCCCGGCCTGCGCCTGGACCTGCGCCTCTCGGACCGGCCGGCGGACGTGGTGGACGAGCAGATCGACATCGGCGTGCGGGTGGGCTTTCTGCGGGACAGCCGCTTCGTTGCCCGGGCCGTGGCCAAGGTGCATTTCCACACCGTGGCCAGTCCGGCCCTGCTTGATGCCGTGGGCGAGCCGCTGAGCCTGGCGGACCTGCAGCAGCGGCCGGTGACGGTGGTAATGGACCCGGCCACGGGCAAGCCCTGGCCCTGGTTCCTCAAGGACGGGGAGGAGTGGCTGCCCCAGACCTGGGCCTTCGCCACCGACGAGACCCTGGCCGAGTTCGCCGCGGTGCGGGCCGGCCTGGGCTTCGGCCAGGTGGTGAGCCTGCTCACCATTCCCCTGCTGCGCAGCGGCGAGTTGCGGCGGGTGCTGCTGCAGCTGGAGCCGGACCCGTGGAATCTCTACGTCTATCGGCCTCAGCGGGGCCCGGTGGCGGCCCGCATCCGCCTGGTGTTCGACCGGCTGGTGGAGTTCTTCGCCGACCGGGAGTGCTTCCCCGAGGAGCCCTGAGGGCCGTCAGGCGCCCGGGTGGGTAGCCTGTTCCAGCCGGGTGAGCCAGGCCAGGGCCTCGCCCTGACTGGCGCCGCACATTTCCGATGAAGGTTGCAGGCCGCCGCAGACGGCGGGCCGCTCCGGCCGGCCGAAGATGGCGCAGCGGTTGTCTTCCAGCAGCTGGATGCAGCGCACCCCCGCCGGCTTGCCATCCGGCATGCCGGGAATGGGGGAGGAGATGGAAGGGGCGATGCAGCAGGCGCCGCAGCCCGGGCGGCATTCCAGGACTGCCTCGCTCACGGCTGGCCGCCCCAGATCCAGGTGTTGATCTCCTCCGGGTCCACCCCGTGGCGGTGGGCGTGGGCCCGGCATTGCTGCTGCTTCTGCTCCAGGGCCTGCTTGACGTGGGCGCCGGCCACGGCCAGGCGCGGCACCCGGTCGATGACGTCGATGGCCAGGGAGTAGCGGTCGATCTGGTTGTCCATGGCCAGTTCCAGGGGGGTGCAGATGCTGCCCCGCTCCTTGTAGCCGCGCACGTGCAGATTGGCGTGGTTGGGGCGGCGGTAGGCGAGGCGGTGGATCAGCCAGGGGTAGCCGTGGAAGTTGAAGACGATGGGCTTGTCGGCGGTGAACAGGCCGGTCCAGTCCCGCTCGCTGATGCCGTGGGGGTGCTCCTCCGGCGGCGTCAGGGTGAACAGGTCCACCACGTTCACGAAGCGCAGCTTGAGGTCGGGGAAGTGGCGGTAGAGCAGTTCCGCCGCCGCCAGGGCTTCCTGGGTGGCCACGTCGCCGCAGCTGGCGAGCACCACTTCCGGCTCGGTGCCGGCCTCATCGTCGCTGCTGGCCCAGTCCCACAGGCCGATGCCCCGGGCGCAGTGCAGGGCGGCGGCTTCCGCGTCCAGGTACTGCAGGTGGGCCTGCTTGTCGGCGACGATGACGTTGATGACGTCCGTTTCCCCCAGGCAGCGGTTGGCCACCGCCAGCAGGCAGTTGGCGTCCGGCGGCAGGTAGATGCGGGTCACCGCCGGGCTTTTGTTCACCACCAGGTCGAGGAAGCCCGGGTCCTGGTGGGTGAAGCCGTTGTGGTCCTGGCGCCACACGGTGGAGGTGATGAGCAGGTTGAGGGCCCCCACCGGCGCCCGCCAGGGCACGTCCCGGCACATCTCCAGCCACTTGGCGTGCTGGTTGAACATGGAGTCGATGACGTGGGCGAAGGCTTCGTAGGTGGACAGGAGACCGTAGCGGCCGGTCAGCAGATAGCCTTCGAGCCAGCCTTCCAGGGTGTGTTCCGAGAGCATTTCCATGACCCGGCCGTCGGCAGCGAGATGGCCGCCGTCCGCGTCCTCGGGGCGGGATTCCCCCAGCCAGGCCTTGCCGGTGACTTCGAAGACGGCGCCGAGCTTGTTGGAGGCGGTTTCGTCCGGGCCGAAGAGGCGGAAATTGCTGGGGTTCTTTTGCATGATCTGCCCCAGGTGGCGGCCCAGGGGATCGGTGTTGCTGTGGCGGCGGCTGCCCGGGGCGGCGAAGGTGACCGCCTGTTGGCGCCAGTCGGGCCGGTCCAGGGGCAGGCGCAGCAGGCCGCCGTTGGCGTGGGGATTGGCCCCCAGGCGGCGCCGGCCCCGGGGGGCGAAGTCCTGCAGCAGGGGCGCCGGTTCGCCATCCTCGGTGAACAGTTCCTGCGGCCGGTAGGACAGCAGCCATTCCTGCAGTACTCGGCGGCTTTCTTCGTTGTTACGCGGATCGGCCAGGGGCACCTGGTGGGCCCGCCAGGTGCCTTCCACCTGATGGCCGTCGGCCTGCCTGGGCCCGGTCCAGCCCTTGGGCGAGACCAGCACGATCATGGGCCAGCGGGGCCGCTGCAAGGGGCCCTTGCCGCTGCGGGCCGCCTGCTGGATGGCCCGGATCTCCTCCAGGCATTCGTCCATGGCCGCCGCCATGGCCCGGTGCATGGCCGCCGGCTCATGGCCCTCGACGATCTTCGGGGCCCAGCCGTAGCCGGTGAACAGGGCCAGCAGTTCCTCCCGGGGGATGCGGGCCAGGATGGTGGGGTTGGCGATCTTGTAGCCGTTGAGGTGCAGGATGGGCAGCACCGCCCCGTCCCGGGCCGGGTTGAGGAACTTGTTGGAGTGCCAGGCGGTGGCCAGGGGGCCGGTCTCGGCCTCGCCGTCCCCCACCATCACCGTCACCAGCAGCTCCGGGTTGTCGAAGGCGGCGCCGAAGGCGTGGGAGAGGCTGTAGCCCAGCTCGCCCCCTTCGTGGATGGAGCCCGGCACTTCAGGCGTGCAGTGGCTGCCCAGGCCGCCAGGGAAGGAGAAGTCGCGGCAGAAGCGGGTCAGGCCGGCCAGGCCCCAGCCCCGTTGCGGCTGGCGGTCGCCCAGGCTGCCTTCGAGCCAGGCCGGGCCCAGGATGCCGGGGGCGCCGTGGCCCGGGCCGGCGAGGAAGATGGCGTCCAGGTCGTGGTGGCGGATCAGGCGGGTCAGGTGGGCGTAGGCGAAGGCCAGGCCCGGGCTGGCGCCCCAGTGGCCGAGGGGCCGCTGCTTGATGTGCTCCGGCGCCAGGGGCTGGCGCAGCAGGGGGTTGTCCTGCAGGTAGATCATGGCCCCGGCCAGGTAGTTGGCGGCGCGCCAGAAGGCGTCCAGCTGCTGCAGTTCGGCGTCGTCGATGGCGATGGTGGCGCGGGGCGGGGTGGGGGCGGCGGAGGCAGGCATGGCGGACATGAGCAAGGGCAATGGCGCCATGGTAGGCCATTGGCGCCCCGGCTTACAGTCCGGGCCTTGCCGGGCGCGGTCTGCCGGGCGGGGAAGGCGGGTAATCGTCATGCCGATTTGTTAGCATAGCCGTCGGATGCGGTGCGGCCCGGCACTGCGTCTTTTCGTTTCGAGCACCGCTTCGACCACCGTTTCGACCACGCTTTCCTGGAAATCCTGTCCATGCAGCCCTTCCGTTCTGACCGCATCCTCGGTTTTGCCGCCCTGGGTTTCCTCATCGTCGGTTGCTTCCTGGTGCTGCGCCCCTTCCTTTCCGCCGTGCTCTGGGCGGCGATCCTGGCCACCACGGTGTGGCCGGTGTTCCACTGGGTGGACCAGCGTCTGCCGGGCTGGCGCAACACCTCGGCCCTGCTCACCACCCTGGCCACCGCCCTGGTGCTGGTGGCCCCCTTCATCGTGGTGGCGGTGGGCCTGGGTAGCAACGTGGCGGAACTGGCCGCCGCCACCCGCACCCTGCTGGAGGGCGGCCTGCCCGATGCGCCCCAGTGGCTGCAGGACATCCCCTTCGTCGGCGAACGCCTGCATGCCTACTGGCAGGGCTTCGCCCACAACGGCCAGCGCCTGGTGGCGGAACTGGGCCAGCTGGTGGAGCCGGCCAAGGGCCTGGTGCTGAACGGCAGCCGGGCCATCGGCATGGGGGTCTTCCACCTCATGCTGTCGGTGCTGATCGTCTTCTTCCTCTTCCGCGACGGCGAGGCCGTCACCGCCCACCTCACCGCCGTGCTGGAGCGACTGGCCGGGGCCCGGGGGCGGCGCCTGCTGCACCTGGCCCACGGCACCGTGGGCGGCGTGGTGTACGGCATCATCGGCACCGCCCTGGCCCAGGGCGTCCTGGCCGGCATCGGTTTCGCCGTGGCCGGGGTGCCCGGCGCCCTGCTGCTGGGCCTGGCCACCTTCTTCCTTTCCGCCGTGCCCGTGGGTCCGCCCCTGATCTGGGGGCCGGCCGCCTTCTGGCTGTTCCAGCAGGGGGAGCTGGGCTGGGCCATTTTCGTCGCCGCCTGGGGCTTCTTCGTCGTCAGCACCGTGGACAACGTGCTCAAGCCCCTCATCATCAGCCGCGGCGCCAGCCTGCCCTTCATCCTGGTGCTGCTGGGGGTCCTCGGCGGCGTTCTCGCCTTCGGCTTCATCGGCGTCTTCCTCGGCCCCACCCTGCTGGCGGTGGGCTACCGGCTGATGACCGAATGGACCGCCGGCCTGGCGGAAGGCATGCCCCGGGAATGAAAAACGGCGGCCTGATGGCCGCCGTTTCCGGGTGAGTTGCCGCCGCTGCCTCAGACCTTGCGGTACAGCTCGGCGCCGCTCTTCACGAATTCCACCGCCTTGGTCTCCATGCCCTTCTCCAGGGCCTCGGCTTCGCCGATGCCCTGCTGGGCGGCGAAGTCGCGCACGTCCTGGGTGATCTTCATGGAGCAGAAGTGGGGGCCGCACATGGAGCAGAAGTGGGCCACCTTGGCCGATTCCTTGGGCAGGGTCTCGTCGTGGAAGGACTTGGCCTTGTCCGGGTCCAGCCCCAGGTTGAACTGGTCGTCCCAGCGGAACTCGTAGCGGGCCTTGGACAGGGCGTTGTCCCGGATCTGGGCGCCCGGGTGGCCCTTGGCCAGGTCGGCGGCGTGGGCGGCCAGCTTGTAGGTGATGATGCCTTCCTTGACGTCGTTCTTGTCCGGCAGGCCCAGGTGTTCCTTGGGCGTGACGTAGCAGAGCATGGCGGTGCCATACCAGCCGATCATGGCGGCGCCGATGCCGCTGGTGATGTGGTCGTAGCCGGGGGCGATGTCGGTGGTCAGGGGGCCCAGGGTGTAGAACGGCGCTTCCTTGCAGTGCTTCAGCTGCAGGTCCATGTTCTCCTTGATCATGTGCATGGGCACATGGCCGGGACCTTCGATGATGGTCTGCACGTCGTGCTTCCAGGCGATGTCGGTGAGTTCGCCCAGGGTTTCCAGCTCGCCCAGCTGGGCCTCGTCGTTGGCGTCGTAGATGGAGCCGGGACGCAGGCCGTCACCCAGGCTGAAGGCCACGTCGTAGGCCTTCATGATTTCGCAGATGTCCTCGAAGTGGGTGTAGAGGAAGCTTTCCTTGTGATGGGCCAGGCACCACTTGGCCATGATGGAGCCGCCGCGGGAGACGATGCCGGTCATGCGGTTGGCGGTCATGGGGATGTAGCGCAGCAGCACGCCGGCGTGGATGGTGAAGTAGTCCACGCCCTGCTCGGCCTGCTCGATCAGGGTGTCGCGGAAGATTTCCCAGGTCAGCTCCTCGGCCTTGCCATTCACCTTCTCCAGGGCCTGGTAGATGGGCACGGTGCCGATGGGCACGGGGCTGTTGCGGATGATCCATTCCCGGGTTTCGTGGATGTTCTTGCCGGTGGACAGGTCCATCACCGTGTCGCCGCCCCAGCGGGTGGACCAGGTCATCTTGTCCACTTCCTCGCTGATGGAAGAACCCAGGGCGGAGTTGCCGATATTGGCGTTGATCTTCACCAGGAAGTTGCGGCCGATGATCATGGGCTCGCTTTCCGGGTGGTTGATGTTGTTGGGGATGATGGCGCGGCCCCGGGCCACTTCGGAGCGCACGAACTCCGGGGTGATCTCCTGGGGAATGGCGGCGCCGAAATCCTGGCCCTTGTGCTGGCGGCCCAGCAGCTTGACCATCTTTTCGCCCATGGGGCCGGTGTTGCGCAGGTTTTCCAGGTACTGCTGGCGGTTCAGGTTTTCCCGGATGGCCACGTATTCCATTTCCGGGGTGATGATGCCTTTGCGGGCGTAGTGCATCTGGCTGACGTTGGCGCCGGCCTTGGCGCGGCGGGGCTTGCGGTGCAGACCGGGGAAGCGCAGTTCGTCCAGGGCCGGGTCGGCGGCCCGCTGGCGGCCGTATTCGCTGGTCAGGTCGGGCAGCACCTCGGTGTCGCCCCGCTCCTCGATCCACTGCTGGCGCAGGGCCGGCAGGCCGGAACGGATGTCGATCCTGGCGTTGGGGTCGGTGTAGGGGCCGGAACAGTCGTAGACGTAGATGGGCGGGTTCTTCTCGCCGCCGAAGCCGGTGGGGGTGTCGGCCTGGGAAATTTCCCGCATGGGCACCCGGATGTCGGGGCGGGAGCCCTCGACGTAGATCTTGCGGGAATTGGGCAGGGGCTGGACCGCCGCTTCGTCCACTTGGGCGGCGGTGGCAATGAATTTGTCGTTGGCGTTCATGGTGTCTCCTTGCTGGGGAGGGGGTGCGGTAGCGCGGCCGGGAGGCCGGCGGGACGGACCCGGTCAGGCAAAGGTGCAAGGAGGGGCGGGGGAGGGCGCAAGAGGCGGCCCGGCGACGCTTTCCCTACGACGGCATTACCCGTACAGGTCATAAGGGTATTTCTCAGCCGGAAGCCAGTATTTCCAAGGCTTTCAGGCACCCCCAAGGTACGGGCGCAAGTTACTGGAAAGCCTGGGAAAATGCAAGAAAAGCCGAGCCGGGCCTAAAGTTTCTCTTTTGTTTTCCGTGAGAGTAGCGTTAGCCCAAAATAACGAGCAGAGAGACGCGCCATGCCCGCCCTCGAGACAGATCCCATTTCCGCCCCCGCCACCCTGACCCGGGTATCGCTGACCACGGCCCTGCTGCTGGCGGCCGGCCTGTTGCAGGCCGCCCCGAGCGCGGCGCCGACCAAGGTGGGCGACGACGGCCGCACCTGGCAGGCCATCTCCACCGAGCCCGGCAAGCGCATCGAGGTGGACCGGGCCAGCATCAAGCGGGACGAGTCGGGCAAGGTTTCGGCCTGGGGCCGCATCGTCCTGGAGAAGGACCTGCCCGACGCCCAGAGCGCCAGCAATTACCGCAGCATCGAGGCCCTGGGTCGTTACGACTGCAGCAACCGCACCTACGCCACCCTGAAGCGGGTCTATGTGAAGGCCAGCGGCGAACTGCTGCGGGAAGAGGAAATCAAGGTGGCCACCGACATGCCGGTGCGCGCCAACACCCTGGACGACAAGCTGCTGCGGGACATCTGCCGGCCCACCACGGCGGCGGACATGCGCAAGCTGACCCAGGCCACCGTGGCCAAGGCCAATGTGGCGGCCGAGGAGCTGAAGAAGGCCAACGAGGAGATGGTGAAGAAGGCGGTGCAACGGGAATCCACCCAGGCGCCGACCCCGGTGAAGAGCCTGGAGCACATGGAAATCCAGAAGCCCCAGGCAGCCCCGACCTACACCCCGCGTCCGGCGCCCTACACGGCGGCGGCACCCCGGGCAGCCAAGCCCCGCCCCGCTGCCAAGCCGGAGGGGCTGGAGGGGGCCGAGCAGCACCACGCCATCCACTGGTCCTACGAAGGAGAAGGCGGGCCGGACTTCTGGGGCCGCCTCAAGCCCGATTTCGCCACCTGCGACAAGGGCCGGCGCCAGTCGCCCATCGACATCTGGGACGGCATCCGCGTCGATCTGCCGCCCATCGAGTTTTCCTATCGGCCCACCCGCTTCCGCCTGGTGGACAACGGCCACACCCTGCAGGCCTCCTTCGGCCACGGCAGCCTGACCCATCTGGGCAAGACCTACGACCTGGTCCAGGTGCACTTCCACCGGCCCTCGGAAGAGCGGGTGAACGGCAAGGCCTTCGACATGGTGGCCCACATGGTGCACCGCTCCGACGACAACCAGCTGGCGGTGGTGGCGGTGCTGCTGGAGAAGGGCGCCCAGGAACACCCGGTGATCCAGACCCTGTGGAACTACATTCCCCTGGAGAAGAACCAGGAAGTGCTGCCGCCCGACGCGGCGGTGGACCTCAACCAGCTGCTGCCGGAAAAGCGCGGCTACTACACCTACATGGGTTCCCTCACCACGCCGCCCTGCAGCGAAGGCGTGCTGTGGCTGGTGATGCAGCAGCCGGTGCAGGTTTCGGCCCAGCAGATCGCCATCTTCTCCCGCCTCTACCGCAACAACGCCCGCCCGGTGCAGCCCTCCAACGGCCGCCTGATCAAGGAATCGCGCTAGGCGCCGGTTTCTTCATGGATGTTTGACCGCCGGGCGCCTGAGGGCGCCCGGCGTCGTTTCAGCCCCGGCCCAGGGTCTCGCCGAGGAAGCGCTCCAGGCGCGGGTCCTGGGTGTAGCCCACGTTGAAGCGGATCCAGGGCGAGGCCTGCAGCTGGGGACGGAAGATGTGGCCCGGGGCCAGCATGATGTCCGCCGCCGCGGCCTGGGTGGCCAGCCGCGCCGCGTCCTCCAGGCCCGGCGCCCGGGCCCAGACGAACATGCCGCCGGCCGGTTCGGCGTAGGCCTCCATGCCCGCCCGCTCCAGCAGGCGCAGGGTCTTGTCCGCCGCTTCCCGCAGGCGGCCGTGGATGCGCTCCAGGTACTTGCGGTAGTGGCCGGCGGTGAGCATTTCGTAGACCAGCTGTTCCGCTACTTCCGAGGTGGAGACGCAACTGACGATCTTGACGTCGGTGAGGGCCGCCATCAGGTCCGGCCGGCCGGCGACGAAGCCCACCCGCAGGTTGGCCGAGAGGGTCTTGGAGAAACTGCCGACGTAGACCACCCGCTGCAACTGGTCCAGGGTGGACAGGCGGGTGGCGCCGCCGGGGTGGAAGTCGCCGTAGGTGTCGTCCTCAACCAGCAGGAAATCGTGCTTCTCCGCCAGCTGCAGGATGCGGAAGGCGTTGGCCGGCGAGAGGTTGCAGGCGGTGGGATTCTGCAGCACCGAATGGGTGAAGAAGGCCCGGGGCCGGTGTTCCGCCAGCAGGGATTCCAGGGCCTGGGGGTCGGGGCCGTCCTGGCCCCAGGGCACGCCCACCAGCTGCACCCCGTGCAGGCGCAGGTTGGCGAACAGGTTCCAGTAGCCCGGGTCGTCCACGAAGACGCAGTCGCCGGGCTTGAGCAGCAGGCGGATGAGCAGGTCCAGGCCCTGGGTGGCACCGTGGCTGAGCATGATCTGCCCGGGCTGGGCGGCGATGCCCAGATCCGCCAGCTTGAGCCGCACCTGTTCCCGCAGGGGGGCGAAGCCCAGGGGCGTGCCGTAGCAGGTCAGCTTGACCTCGTCGCGCCGGGCCAGGGCCCGCAGCTGGCGCCGCACCCCTTCCTGGTCGTGCCATTCCGGCGGCAGCCAGCCCACGCCCACCTTGAGCCGGTTGGGCGAATCCTCCAGGCTCTGGTGCAGCACCCCGGCGTTGTCGAAGGCCCGGGCCACCTGGCCGGCCACCGGCTCAGCCGCGGCCTGGGGCAGGCTGCGGGCCTCGACATAGAAGCCGGAACCGCGGCGGGACTTGAGCAGGCCCTGGGCTACCAGCCGGTCGTAGGCCTCCACCACGGTGAAGCGGCTGACGCCGTGGTTGTCGGCGAAGTGGCGGATGGGCGGCAGGCGCATGCCGGGGCGCAGCAGCCGGTCCTCGATGCGGGCGCGGACGCCGGCGACGATCTGGTCCACCAGGGGCTGGGGGGAATCGGGATTGAGGGAGAGGTTCAGCATCTGTTCGCTCCTGGGACGGGATTGGCCCGGTGTTTTCACCGGAACAGTGTCGCGGTCGGATGGGCTGATTGTATATTCCGATGGAAAAAAGTGTTCGCTATTGTCAGGTCTCCCATTGTCGCTTGGCCCAAGGAGCCCGCCATGGCCTGTCACGAGCACCTCCATCCCCGTCTGCCCCTTCCCCTGCTGCTGGTGGGCTGTGCCCTGGCCATTGCCGCCGCCGCCCTGCTGCTGGGGGCCGGCATCGGAGTGGGCGGTGCCGGTACGGCGGAGACGATGCCGGGCATGAGCCGGGCGGAGTGGCGGGAGGCCGGCCTGCTCTATCTGGCAGACCAGCGCAACGGCCAGGTACGGGTGTTCCGCCTGCGGGGCGACCTGCCGGTGCCGGTGGCCACCCTGGCGCCGGGTCCCCGGCGCAGCATCCGCGCCCTGGGCCTGGATGGGGCTGCGGAGCGCCTGTGGGTACTGGATGTGGCCGGCCTCAGCCTCTACGATGCCCGCAGCCAGGTGCTGCTGGGCCACTGGCCGGCTCCCGCCGGGGTGGCCTTCCAGTCCCTGCTGGAGGGGACGTCGCCCTCCCGTCCCCTGGCCGTGCTGGCGGCGGACGGGGCCGAGTACCGCCTGGGCGCCGCCGACCTGATGGCCGGTAGCCGCCCCGCCTGGCAGGTGCGCCGGGCTAGCTAGGGGCCGCCTCGGCGCTGCTCCAGCGCTGGGCCAGCATGCCGCCGGCCAGCAACTGCAACGGGTGGTAGATCATGATCGGCAGCAGGATGAGGCCGATGGCCGGATTGGCGCCGAAGATCAGGTGGGCCATGGGCACGCCCGAGGCCAGGGTCTTCTTCGAGCCGCAGAAGACGCTGGCGATGCGGTCTCCCCGGGGCATGCCGAGCAGCCGGGCGCCCCACTGGGTGAGGGCCAGCACGAGGAGGAAGAGCAGGGCGCAGCCGGCCACCGTCTGCAGCAGCAGCAGGGGGTTGTAGCGGGACCACACCCCTTCCTTCACCGTGTCGGCGAAGGAGGTGTAGACCAGCAGCAGGATGGTGATGCGGTCCACCTTCTGCAGCAGGCCCTTGTGCCGGCTGGCCCAATCCTTCAACAGGGGGCGGCTGAACTGGCCCAGGACCAGGGGCAGCACCACCCACAGAAGCAGGTCCACGATCACCGGGCCGACGGCGAAATTGCCGCCGCTCTGGTGCAGCACCCAGGCCATCCACAGGGGCGTCAGCAGCACGCCGATGAGGCTGGAGAGGGTGGCGTTGAACACTGCCGCCGCCACATTGCCCCGGGCGGCGATGGTCAGGGCCACCGAGGAGGAGACGGTGGAAGGCAGGGCGCACAGGTAGAAGAAGCCGATCTGCAGCGGCGCCGCCATCCAGCCGGCGCTGCCCCAGAGCAGGGCGACGCCCAGCAGGGGGAAGAGGAGGAAGGTGCTGCACTGGACCAGCAGGTGCACCCGCCAGCGCAGGGCGCCGTCCTTCATTGAGGCCAGGGACAGGGCCAGGCCGTTGAGGTAGAAGACCAGGGCCACCCCCAGCTTGTTGAGCAGCTCCGGCTGCAGGAAGCCGCCCTTGGCGCCGGGCTCGGGCCAGAGGAAGGCCAGCAGCACCGCCCCCAGCATGCCCTTCATGAACCAGTCGAATTTGAATCCCATCGTGTTGTCTCCCTGGGGAAATGTCCGTGACGCCTTACCAGGCCGCCACGCAGCCGTCGCTGCGGGGGTCCTCGCCGCCTTCGATCCAGCCGTCCGGATGCAGCACCAGGGCGCCGGCGTGGCCCATGCGTTCGTCGAAGTCGCCGGCCATTTCCACCGGATGCCCCATGGCCCGCAGTCGTTCCACCAGGGCCGGGTCGTAGCGGGATTCCAGTTTCAGGGTGGTGCTCTGCTCGGCCCAGGTGCGGCCCAGCAGCCAGCGCGGCGCCGCCACGGCGGAACGCACGTTGTGGCCGCCCCAGACGTAGCGGGAGAAGACGGCGGCCTGGGTCTGGGGCTGGCCCTCACCGCCCATGGTGCCGTAGACCAGCAGGCGGCCGTCGTCCAGCTGGGCCAGGGCCGGATTGAGGGTGTGGAAGGGCTTGCGGCCCGGGGCCAGGGTGCGCAGCCGGCCCGGGCGCAGGTCGAAGGAGCAGCCCCGGTTCTGCCACCAGATGCCGCTCTCGGGCAGCACCACGCCGCTGCCGAATTCGAAGTAGATGCTCTGGATCATGCTCACCGCCCGGCCGGCGCTGTCGATGGCGCCCATCCAGGTGGTGTCGCCATCCGACATGGGGGCCGGCCAGGGGCTGGCCTGTTCCAGGGGAATGGCGGCGGCCAGGCGTTCCACCAATCCGTCTGCCAGCAACTCCCGGGGATCGATCTGCATCGAGCCCGGGTCGCCCACGTGGCGGTCCCGCTGCAGGAAGGCCTGCTTGGTGGCTTCCACCAGGGCGTGGATGCCCTCCGCGTTGTCCGGGTTCCAGCCCTCCCGGCGGATGCGGTCGTAGATGGCGAGGATGAGCAGGGAGGCCACGCCCTGGGTCGGCGGCGCCTGGTTGTACACGGTGCCGACGGAGAGCTTCACCGCCAGCGGGTCCTGCAGGGAGGCCCGGTGGGCGGCCAGGTCGGCGCCGCTGACGGGGCTGCCCACCCGGGCCAGGTCCCGGGCGATGACGCCGGCCAGGTCACCCCGGTAGAAGTCCTCCGCCCCGGCCCGGCCGATCTGTTCCAGGGTCTCCGCCAGGCGGGGAAAACGGTGCTGCTGGCCGTACACCGGCAGTTGGCCGTCGTTGAGGAAGGCGGCGGCAAAGCCCGGCTGCTGCCGCAGTTCCGCCAGCTTGGCCCGGGTGTTGTCCTGCTGGCTGCGGGTCACGGGGAAGCCGTGGCGGGCATAGTGGATGGCGCTTTCCAGCAGGCGGGAGAGGGGCAGGCGTCCGCCCCAGGCCGCCCGGCTGTGGGCGTGGGCGGCGGCCCAGCCGGAGACGGTGCCGGCCACCGTGTTGGCGGCCAGGGGGCCGCGCCAGGGAATGCTTTCCAGGTTGCCGTAGAGCTCCGGGGTGACCTGGGCGCCGGCGGCGCCGCAGGCGTCGATGGAGCGCACCGGCTGGCCGGGGGCGTGCAGCAGCCAGAAGCCGTCGCCGCCGATGCCGGTCATGTGGGGATAGACCACGGCCAGGGTGGCGGCCACGGCGATGGTGGCCTCGATGGCGTTGCCGCCTTCGCGCAGGATGTCGAGCCCGGCCTGGGCTGCCAGGGAATGGGAGGCGACGACGGCGCCGCGGGTTCCGAGTACGGGATTCATGGAATGGCCTTTCGCGATCAGGGCAGGGGGTCGGGCGGGAGGGGGGCGGCAGCGGCGGCCGGGGCGTTGCCCCAGGCCGGCGCCGCCCGGGTGGTGGCGCTGCGGGCGGAGATGAGGTGGGAGCGCATTTCCCGGTAGGTGGTGATGACGTCGTGGGCCAGGATGGCCTCCACGATCACCGAGTGCTCCTCGAAGGATTCGCTCATGCGCTCCAGGTTGCGGAACTGGGTGCGGCGGAAGCTGGAGACCCGGTCCCGCAGGCTGGTGGCCATGTCGATCAGCACCGGGTTGTAGCAGCCGCGGATGATGGTGGCGTGGAGGGCGACGTTGGCCGCCTCGTAGCGTTCGATGTCGCCGGCCTGCATGGCGGCCCGGCCTTCGGCGTGGTGCTGGCGCATGGCGGCCCGGTCCGCCTCGCTCATGCGCAGGGCGGCGTGGCGGGCGCAGGCGGCCTCCAGTTCGGCGATGGCCTCGAACATGTGGTTGAGCTGTTCCACCGACAGGGCGGCCACCACCGAGCCCCGGTTGGGGCGGGTCTCCACCAGGCCCATGATGGCCAGCTGCTTGAGGGCTTCCCGCACCGGGGTGCGGGAGACGGCGAAGCGGGCGGCCAGGGTCACTTCGTCCAGGCGGGTGCCGGGGGCCAGCTGGCCGAGGACGATCTCGTCGGCAATCCTGCGGCAGACGTCCTCCGCCAGGCTGCCCCGGCTGCGCCCGGCCTCCGGCGGGGCGGCGGGGTGGATGGCGCTTTCCATCAGGCGGCCTCCCCCAGCAGGCGCACCGGATGCCAGCAGGCCAGGGTGCGGGCGCCCTGCTGCTCCAGGGGCGGGATGTCGCGGTGGCAGCGTTCGCTGGCTTGGCTGCAGCGGGGGGCGAAGCTGCAGCCCGGGGGCAGGGCGGCCAGGTCCGGCGGCGAGCCGGGGATGGCCTCCAGGGGGCGGCCCCGGTGCTCGTGGCCGACGGTGGCCGCCAGCAGGCCCCGGGTGTAGGGGTGGCAGGGCTGGCGCACCAGTTGGCCCACCGGGCCCTGCTCGACGATGCGGCCGGCGTACATGACGGCGATGCGGTCGGCCACCTCCACGGCGGCGCCGATGTCGTGGGTGACGAAAATCACCGACATGCCGGTTTCCCGCTGCAGTTCCCGCAACAGCAGCAGGATCTGGATCTGCACCGTGGCGTCGAGGGCGGTGGTGGGCTCGTCCGCCAGCAGCAGCTTGGGCTTGCAGGCCAGGGCCAGGGCGATCATGGCGCGCTGGCGCATGCCGCCGGACAGCTCATGGGGATAGGCGTCGAAGCGGCGGCGGGCCTGGGGAATCTGCACCCGCTCCAGCATGGCCAGGGCCCGGGCGGCGGCGGTGGCCTGGTCCACGCCCTCGTGCACCCGCACCGCCTCGCTGATCTGCTGGCCGATGGTGTACACCGGGTCGAAGGCCAGGCCCGGCTCCTGGAACACCATGGAGACGGTGCCGCCCCGGTAGCGGTCCAGCTCCCGGCCGCGCAGGGCAAGCACGTCCTGGCCGTCCACCCGGATGCGGCCGGCGGTGCGGGTGTGGCGCTCCGGGTGCAGGCGCAGCAGGGTGCGCAGGGTGACGCTCTTGCCCGAGCCCGATTCCCCCAGCAGGCCCAGCACTTCGCCCTGGCCCAGTTCCAGGCTCACCTGGTTGAGGGCGCTGGCGCGGCGGGCGCCGTTGAATTGCACGGTCAGATCCTGGATGGAGACGAGCGGGGTAGTCATGGACGTTGCTCCTGGTGGGCTTCCGGGTGGCCGGAAGCGGGATCGTTGAGATGGCAGGCCGCCAGGTGCTCGCTATGGCGGCCCATGTCCCGCAGGGCCGGTGTGGCGCTGGCGCAGACGGCGTGGGCGTGGGGGCAGCGGTCGCGGAAGCGGCAGCCGCTGGGCGGGTTGATCGGGTTGGGCGGGTCGCCGGCCAGGGGCGAGGCCTGGGTGCGGTGCTCCGGGTCCATGGAGGGCACGGCGGAGAGCAGGGCCCGGGTGTAGGGGTGGGCCGGATGGCCGTAGATGCGCTCCACCGGGCCGCTCTCGATGACCTGGCCCAGGTACATCACCATCACGTAGTCCGACAGGTAATGCACCACGTGCAGGTCGTGGGAGATGAAGAGATAGGTGAGCTGGCGCTCCGCCTTCAGCTCCTGCAGCAGGTTGAGCACCTGGGCCTGGACCGACTTGTCGAGGGCCGCCACGGCCTCGTCCAGGATCACCAGGCGTGGGTCGAAGGCCAAAGCCCGGGCGATGTTCACCCGCTGCCGCTGGCCGCCGGACAGCTCGTGGGGATAGCGGCCGGCGAAGTGGCTCGGGTCCAGCCCCACCCGGTCGAGCAGTTCCCTGGCCTGATGATCGGCCCGGGCGATGCCGTGCACCCTGGGCCCGTAGGCGATGGTTTCGGCGATGGTGAGGCGGGGATTGAGGGAGGCGAAGGAATCCTGGAACACCATCTGCAGGTTGCGGCGGAACTCCTTGAGGCGCAGGCCGCGGAATTCCTCCACCCCCTCGCCGTCGAAGATCAGCTCGCCCGCATCGGCGGGCATCAGCCGGGCCACCAGGCGGGCGGTGGTGGATTTGCCGCAGCCGGATTCGCCGACGATGCCCAGGGTCTTGCCCTTGGGGACGGAGAAATTGACCCCGTCCACGGCGTGGACGAACTTGCGTTCCCGGTCCAGGGGGCTGCTGCGCACGGGAAAGTGCTTCTTCAGGTCGCGCACGATGAGCAGGGGCTGGGCGGGGCCGCCCATGTCGTGGGGGGCGGGCGTGGGGGCGAGGGCGGCGTTCATTTGCGGATGTCCATGGCGGAGCGCACGCTGTCAGCGAGCAGGTTGAAGGCGATGGAAGTGACGAAGATCAGCACGCCGGGCAGGGCGGCGACCCAGGGATTGCTGTAGATGGCCGAGCGCAGGGTGTTGAGCATGAGGCCCCACTCGGGTTCCGGCGGCTTCACCCCGAGACCGAGGAAGGACAGGCCCGAGGCCAGGATCATGCTGACGCTGAGGAGGCCGGTGGCATAGACGAAGACCGGTCCCAGCACATTGCCCAGCACGTGGGTGCGGATGATGGAGAAGGCCCCGGCGCCGCTCATGCGCGCCGCCTCGATGTAGTCCAGCTGGCGCACCTGGGTGGTGACGCTCTCGGCCACCCGCACCACCTGGGGCACGAAGACCAGGGTCAGGGCGATCAGGCTGTTGCTCATGCCTGGCCCCAGGGCGCCGGAGATGGCCACCGCCAGCAGCACCGAGGGGAAGGCGTAGAAGATGTCGAGCACGCGCATGATGGCCATGTTCACCCGGCCGCCGACGTAACCCGCCAGGAGGCCGATGGTGGTGCCGATGCCGAAGGCCGCCAGAACCGGCACCACACCCATGAGCAGGGAGAGGCGGCCGCCGTGCATGAGGCGGCTGAGCAGGTCGCGGCCCAGCTCGTCGGTGCCGAGAAGGAAGCCGGGGCTGCCGATGGGCAGCAGGCGCTTGATCATGCTGGCCTTGTAGGGATCGGCCGGGGCCAGCCAGGGCGCGAAGACGGCGGCACCGACGATCAGCAGCAGCACGGCGGCGCTGGCCATGGCCATGGGGTCGCGCCGCAGCTGGCGCCAAACCACGGTCCAGTAGCTGCGGCTGGGCTGGGCCGGCGCCGCAGCGGCCGGCAGGGGGAGGGGAAGGGTTGCGGACATGGTCGTTCCTCTTTCAGCTGCGGCCCATGCGCGGGTCGATCAGGGGTTGCAGGATGTCCACCAGCAGGTTGAGCACTACGAAGAACATGCACAGCACCAGGATGGTTCCCTGGAGCAGGGGGATGTCCCGCTGGAAGATGGCGGTGTTGAGAAGGAAGCCGGTGCCGGGCCAGGCGAAGACGGTTTCCACCAGGATGGAACCGCCCATCAGGTAGCCGATCTGCAGGCCGGCCACGGCCAGCACGGTGGGGGCGGTGTTCTTGGCCACGTGGCGGAAGACGGCGCCGCCGGAGAGGCCCCGGGCGCGCAGGGCGGTGACGAATTCCTGGCCCAGCATGTCGGCCACCAGGGCCCGCACGGTGCGGGTAATGATGCCCATGGGGATCACCGACAGGGTCAGGGCCGGCAACACCAGGTAGCGCAGGTGTTCCAGGTCCCACAGCCATTCGCCGGAGCCGCCGGGGCCGGCGCCCATGGCCGGGAACCAGGGCAGCCAGATGGAAAAGAGGATGGTCAGGACCAGGCCCAGCCAGTAGTGGGGGATGCTGACGCCGACCACGGAGAGGGCGGTGGCCGCCTTGTCGATCCAGGTGCCGTGGCGGTAGCCGGCAAGGGCGCCGAGGATGCAGCCGAGCACGACGCCGATGGCGGCGGCCATGCCGGCCAGGAGCAGGGTGTTGCTGACGGCGCTGAGCACTTCGGCGGTGACTTCCCGGCCCGAGGCGATGGACAGGCCCAGGTCGCCCTGCACGGCGCGCATCAGCCACAGGCCGTACTGCACGGGCACCGGCTTGTCCAGGCCGTAGGCGCTCTTCAAGGCCTGGATCACCTCTTCCGGCGCGTCGGCCGGGGCGATGGCGTTGAGGGGGTCGCCCGGGGCCAGATAGACGAGGACGAAGGACACCACCGTCACACTGAGGGCGATGGGGATGGCGTAGATCAGCCGTTTCAGGATGTAGGCAAACATGGCGGGCTTTCCGTCATGGGCCGGGGCGAACCCCGGCCCGGTGGGGATTACATGCGGATGGTGGTAAGGTCCTGGAACCAGTGCTGGGCCTGGATGAACTCCTTGACCTTGGGCGACAGGGCGTGGGGATTCACGTCATGCACCACCCACAGCATCTGGGCGTCGTCCACCATGCTCTGGTGCACGAAGGCGAGCAGGCCGTCCTGGGTCTTGCTGTCGAAGGTGGTGCGGATCTTCTCCAGGGCCGCGTCCACCTTGGGGTTGTTGTAGCCGCCCCAGTTCACCCCGTTGGGCGCCACGTAATGGCTGTCGGTGAAGCGGGTGATGGCGTAGAACGGGTCGGCCGTGACGTAGCCCAGGTTGATGGCGGTGATGCCCTTGCCGGCGTTGATGTCGGCCTTGGCCCCGGCGCGCCAGTGGCGGTACAGGTTCTCCAGCTCCACCACCTCGAAGGTCACCTCGATGCCGATCTCCGCCAGGCTCTGCTGCACGAACTCGTTCATGGGCAGGGACAGCATCTGGCCGGTGCCGCCCTGGGCGATGATGACCTTGGCCTTGAGGGGCTTGGAGGGGCCGTAGCCGGCCTGGGCCATGAGGGCGCGGGCGGCGGCCAGGTCGTAGCCGATCTTGAAGTTGGGCTTGCCGAACCAGGGGCTGGTGGCGTCCACCTGGCCCTTGGCCGGGGTGGCCAGGCCGCTCATCAGCTTGACCACCGCATCCCGGTCGATGGCCAGGTTGGCCGCCTTGCGCACCCGGATGTCGGTCCACGGCGAGCCCGGATAGGTGGAGAAGTGGTAGGGCCAGACGTGGGGCGTGACGTTCTGCACCAGCTTGAAGCCGCCGGCCTTGAGCTGGGGCAGCACGTCCGGCGGCGGCGTCTCGATGATGTCCACCTGGCCGTTGAGCAGGGCGTTGGCCCGGGTCATGGCGTCGGGGATGGGCAGCAGGACGATGCGGTCGGTCTTGGGCAGGCGGCTCTTGTCCCAGTAGGCGGCGTTCTTCACCAGGTCGGCCCGTTCCCGGGGGACCAGCTTGTCCAGCTTGAAGGGGCCGGTGCCGGAGGGCTGGCTGGCCACCTTGTTCCAGTCCTTGCCCAGCTTTTCCCACTGGGCCGGGCTGGAGACCAGGAACCAGGGCAACTGGTAGGGGAACAGGGCATCCACTTCCTTGGTGGTGATCTCCACCTCGTAGGGGCCCACCTTGCGGTAGGAGGCGATGGAGGGAATGCGCGGGCGCACCTGGGCGCTCTGCTTGGCGTCGAACTGGGGCGACTTTTCCGCCAGGACCTTGTCCAGGTTCCAGATCACCGCATCGGCAGTGAATTCGGAGCCGTCATGGAACTTGACGCCCTTGCGCAGGGTGAAGCGCCACTTCTTGTTGTCCTTCGGATCTGCCTTCCACTCGGTGGCCAGGCCGGGGACCAGCTTGCCGGGGCGGTTGCCCACATTGGCTTCCCAGGCGATCAGCGGGTCGTACAGGGTGTGGCCGGTGAACTGGTAGGCGCCGGCGCCCCGGTCCGGCTGGCCGGTGGTGAGGGGAATGTCGGCCATGGAAATGCCATAGCGGGCCACCGTTTCTGCATGCAGTCCTGCATGCAGGGCGAAGCTCAGGGGGAGGGCTGCCAGCCAGTGGCGAAGCTTGAAATTGCGGGGTTTCATCGACTACTCCTAGGTTGGGGAGACAGCCCATGAATTGCATGCAACGTGCCAATCCGGGCCGGAGCGCCGATGTATTTCCTAGTCGCTTGAATGTGCTCTGCTAGTTGGCAAATTGTATTTTTTGCCGCGCCGGCGACGGCAGTCGAACTTGCATACAAGATGCACCTGGACGGGGCGCATGCCCGGAGAAGATCACTGCTTAGGTGCCAGGCCAGGTTCCGTCATTGGCCGTAGGGCCGGCCTGGGGCGTGGCCCTTTGTCAGCGAAAGGAAGGGGCGGCATCAAGGGAAAAGGGGCGGGCTGGCTGTGGGTTGACCGGGCCTTCCCTTTTCAATACATTACTGACCGGTCAGTCAGTAATGTATTCCCATGTCCCTCTGTGATTCCGCCGATCCACCCCGCCGCCGCCGCAAGGAAGCCCGCCCCCAGGAGCTGACGGCGGCTGCCCTGGAGCTGTTTACCGAACGCGGTTTCGCCGCCACCCGGCTGGAGGATATCGCCGCCCGGGCCGGCGTCTCCAAGGGCACGCTGTATCTCTATTTCGACAGCAAGGAAGCCCTGTTCGAGGCGGTGATCCGGGAAGGCATCATCCCGGCCATGAACGAGGGCCGCACCATGCTGGAGGAGCACCAGGGTTCGGCCAGCGAACTGCTGCGCTGCCTGCTGCTCGGCTGGTGGGAACTGCTGGGGGAAAGTCCCCTGGGCGGCGTACCCAAGCTGATGGTTTCCGAGGCCGGCAACTTCCCCAAGGTGGCGGCGTTCTACCGGGAGAATGTCATCGATCCGGGCCGTGCCCTGCTGCGGGAGGCCCTGCAGCGCGGCATGGACCAGGGCGAGTTCCGTCCCGTGGATGTGGGCATGGCGGTGGACGTCATCTTCGCCCCCATCCTGATGCTGGCCGTGTGGCGCTATTCCATCGGCCCCTGCTGCGCCGAGGAGGAGCGGGACCCCGTCCGTTTCCTCGACACCCATTTCGATTTGTTGATCAAGGGCCTGCGGCCGTGAGCGCCGCCCCTTCCGGAGTCCTCCCCATGAAAACCATTCCTTCCTTCGCGCTGCTGGCCGCCACGGCCATGGTCCTGGCCGCCTGCGGCAAGGAGGCGCCCAAGGCGCCCGAGCCCCGCCCGGCCCTGACCCAGGTGGTAGGCGCAGTCGGCCAGAGCGACATGCTGTGGGTGGGCGAGGTGCGGGCCCGCTACGAGACCGACCAGGGCTTCCGCATCGGCGGCAAGGTGGTGGAACGCAAGGTGGATATCGGCGCCGTGGTGAAGAAGGGCCAGATTCTGGCTCGCCTGGACCCGGTGGATGCGGGCCTCTCGGCGGCCGCCGCCAATGCCCAGACCAAGGCGGCCGAGGCCGATTTCCTGGTGGCCAAGGCGGAATACGAGCGGCAGAAGAAACTGCTGGAAAAACAGTTCATCTCCCAGAGCGCCTTCGACAGCCGCGAGGCCCAGTTCAAGGCCGCCCAGGCCCGCCTCGAGCAGGCCCGGGCCCAGGCCGCGGTGACGGGCAACCAGGCCGGCTACACCGACCTGGTGGCGGAAAAGGACGGGGTGGTGACCGACGTCAAGGTGGAACCGGGGCAGGTGGTCAGCGCCGGCCAGCCGGCCATCCGTCTGGCCCTGGCGGGCGACAAGGAGGTGGTGGTGGCGGTGCCGGAAGGCCGCATGAAGGGCATCGAGCCCGGCACCAGCGCCGTCATCCGCCTGTGGGCCAACCAGGACCAGTCCTACGCCGCCCGGGTGCGGGAAGTGGCGCCGGCAGCCGACGCCGCCACCCGCAGCTTCCAGGTCAAGGTCACCGTGCTGGAGCCGGATGCCGGCCTGCGCCTGGGCATGACCGCCGGCGTGCTCATCGGCAGCGCCGAGGCGCCCCTGCTGGTGCCCACCGCGGCCCTGACCCGTCAGGACGGCAAGAACACGGTGTGGGTGGTCAATCCCCAGAGCGGCGAGGTGCAGCCCCGCAGCGTCACCACCGGGCCCTTCCGGGAGGACGGCGTGGTGGTGGAAAAGGGCCTGGCCCGGGGTGAGCGGGTGGTCATCGCCGGTGTGCACAAGCTGCAACCTGGCCAACTGGTGCGGGCCGTGGAGCCGAGCAACGTGCCCCTGCCCATGGTGGGCGGCGGCGGGGCCGGCCCCGTAGCCGCGACCCCGGTGGCGGCCAAGCCGGCGGAGTCCGCCAAGTGAAGCGCTTCAACATTTCCGAGTGGGGCCTGCGGCATCCGGCCCTGGTGCTCTATTTCATGGTGGCCCTGACCCTGGTGGGTCTGCTGGCCTATTCCAAGCTGGGCCAGTCGGAAGATCCGCCCTTCACCTTCAAGGTCATGGTGGTGCGCACCGCCTGGCCCGGCGCCAGCGCCCAGGAGGTGGAGCGCCAGGTCACCGAGAAGATCGAGAAGACCCTGCAGTCCGTGCCCTACGCGGACATCATCCGCAGCTATTCGCGGCCCGGCGAATCCATGATCTTCTTCCAGGCCAAGGACGCGACCCCCGCGGCGGCGGTGCCGGACATCTGGTACCAGGTGCGCAAGAAGGTGGGCGACATGCGCTACACCCTGCCCAAGGGTATCGAGGGCCCCACCTTCAACGACGAGTTCGGCGACGTGTACGGCAATCTCTACGCCGTGGTCGGCGACGGTTTCGGCTATACGGAACTGAAGCGCCAGGCCGAGGCCATCCGGGCCGAACTGCTGCGGGTGAAGGACGTGGCCAAGGTGGATTTCTTCGGTGAGCAGAAGGAGCGGGTCTATATCGAACTCTCCAACGCCAAGCTGGCCACCCTGGGCATCGACGGCGCCGCCGTGGTGGCCGCCCTGCAGAACCAGAATGCGGTGCTGGCAGCCGGCAGCTTCGATACCCCCAGCGAGCGCATCCGCATCGACGTCAGCGGCCGTTACGACGACCTGACGGCCCTGCGGGAAACCCGTCTGCGGGCCAACGGCCGCGAGGTGCGCCTGGGCGACATCGCCAGCATCGGCCGCGGCTATGAAGATCCGCCCACCCAGAAGATCCGCTACATGGGCAAGGAGGCGGTGCTGATCGGCGTCTCCATGGCCAAGGGCGGCGACATCATCCGTCTCGGCAGCGGCCTCGACGGCGCCGTGGCCTCCATCCAGGAACGCCTGCCGGTGGGCCTGGAACTGCATACCGTCTCCTCCCAGCCCCAGGCGGTACAGCGTTCGGTCAATGAATTCGTGCGTTCCCTGATCGAGGCGGTGATCATCGTCCTCGGGGTCAGCCTGCTTTCCCTCGGCCTGCGCACCGGCATCGTGGTGGCCATCACCATTCCGGTGGTGCTGGCCATCACCTTCCTCTTCATGCAGATCTTCGGTGTCGGCCTGCACAAGATTTCCCTCGGCGCCCTGATCCTGGCCCTGGGCCTGCTGGTGGACGACGCCATCATCGCCGTGGAAATGATGGCGACCAAGATGGAACAGGGCTGGGCCCGGGCCAAGGCGGCCTCCTTCGCCTACGAATCCACCGCCATGCCCATGCTCTCCGGCACCCTGGTGACGGCCGCCGGCTTCCTGCCCATCGCCACCGCCGCTTCCGCCACCGGCGAGTACACCCGTTCCATCTTCCAGGTGACGGTGATCGCCCTGCTCATTTCCTGGGTGGCGGCGGTGCTGTTCGTGCCCTATCTGGGCTACAAGCTGCTGCCGGATTTCGCCCACCACCGGGTGGCCCATCAGGAGCCGGGACGCCTCAGCCGCTGGCTGATGCGCCGCCTGCCCTGGCTCGAACGCTGGCTGCACAAGGAGCCCCACACCCACAGCGAGCACGATATCTACGCCACGCCCTTCTATCGCCGCTTCCGCGTCCTGGTGGATGCCTGCGTGCGGCGCCGCTGGCTGGTGATCGGCATCACCGTGGGTGCCTTCGTCGCCTCCATCGTCGGTTTCGGCATGGTGCAGCAGCAGTTCTTCCCCGATTCCACCCGGCCCGAACTGATCGTGGACCTGCGCCTGGCCGAGGGCGCCTCCTGGGATGCCGCCGACGCCGAGGCCAAGCGCCTGGAGTCCTGGCTGGCCGAGCAGCCCGGCATCGACAATGTGGTGGCCTACGTCGGTACCGGCAGCCCCCGCTTCTATCTGCCCCTGGATCAGCAGATGCCGCAGAAGAACTTCGCCCAGTTCGTCATCCTGACCCAGGGGTCGCCGGAACGGGAGGCCCTGCGCAGCAAGCTGATCGATCTCTTCGAGCATGACTTCCCCAGCCTGCGGGCGGCCATCAACCGCCTGGAGAACGGCCCGCCGGTGGGCTTCCCGGTGCAGTTCCGCGTCGCCGGGCCCGATCTCAACGTGCTGCGTGGCTACGCCCACGAGGTGGCCCAGGTGATGCGGGCCAATCCCAGCCTGGCCAATGTGCACCTGGACTGGGAGGAGCCAGCCAAGGTGGTCCGCCTCACGGTGGACCAGTCCAAGGCCCGTCTGCTGGGCGTCACCTCCAGCGACATCGCCAACCTGATCAACACCGCCCTCAAGGGTCAGAGTGTGACCGAGTTCCGCGACGGCGCCGAACTGGTGGATGTGCATCTGCGCGGTACCGAAATGGAACGGCGGCGTCTCTCCCTGCTGCCGGATCTGATGCTGCCGACCCGGGCCGGCAAGGCCGTGCCCCTGTCCCAGGTGGCAACCCTGGAGTACGGCTTCGAGGAAGGCATCGTCTGGCGCCGCAACCGGGTGCCCACCATCACCGTGCGCGGCAATATCTACGGCCACATGCAGGGGCCGGTGGTGTCGGCCCAGGTGGAGAAGTCCCTGCAGTCCATCAAGGCCTCCCTGCCCCTGGGCTACACCCTGGAAGTGGGGGGCGCCGTGGAGGAGTCGGCCAAGGGCGGCGCTTCCGTTGCGGCCGGCGTGCCCCTCTTCTTCCTGGTGGTGCTGACGGTGCTGATGCTGCAGCTGCAGAGCTTCTCCAAGGTGGCCATGGTGCTGCTGACCGCGCCCCTGGGCCTGGTCGGGGTGACCGTGTTCCTGCTGCTGTTCAACAAGCCCTTCGGCTTTGTCGCCATGCTCGGCACCATCGCCCTCTCCGGCATGATCATGCGCAACTCGGTGATCCTGGTGGACCAGATCGACCAGGACGAGAAGGCGGGCAAGCCCCGCTGGGAGGCCATCGTCGATTCCACGGTGCGGCGTCTGCGGCCCATCGTGCTGACGGCGGCGGCAGCCATACTGGCCATGATTCCTCTGACCCGCAGCGCCTTTTTCGGCCCCATGGCTGTGGCCATCATGGGCGGCCTGACCGTGGCGACCCTGCTCACCCTGATTTTCCTGCCGGCCCTGTACGCCGCCTGGCACAAGGTCAAGCCTGCCGCACCGGCGGAGTCCCTGCAAACGGTGGACGAAACCCTGGCCGGCAGTCGCCAGGGGCCTCAGTTATAATCGCCTTTTTCCGCCAACCACATATTAGTAAGTGCTAATATAACGACCGCAGACGGGGACTCGTGATGGAACAAGTGCAAAACATGGAACAAGCCCGCTTCAACATGATCGAGCAGCAGATCCGGCCTTGGAACGTGCTGGACCAGGATGTGCTGGACCTGCTGTCCGAGGTCCGGCGCGAGGAGTTCGTCCCCGCCGCCCATCAGGCCCTGGCCTTTGCCGACCTGGAGATTCCCCTGGGCGAAGGCGCCGTGATGCTGGCCCCCAAGATGGAAGCCAAGCTGCTGCAGGAACTGGCCGTGCAACCCAAGGACAAGGTCCTGGAAATCGGTACCGGCTCCGGCTACATGGCCGCCCTGCTCGCCGCCAAGGCCGACCAGGTGACCAGCGTCGAAATCAGCCCGGCCATCGCCAAGACCGCCAAGGCCAACCTGGCCAAGGCCGGCATCAGCAACGTCTCCGTCGAAGTGGGTGATGGCGTGCATGGCTGGGCCGCCGGCGCTCCCTACGACGTCATCGTCGTTTCCGGTTCCCTGCCGGTGGTGCCCGAAGAACTGCTGCAACAGCTCAAGGTTGGCGGCCGCATGGCCGTATTTGTCGGTGAGGCCCCTGTGATGGAAGCCCAGATCGTCACCCGCACCGGCGAGACCACCTTCGCCAGCCTCAATCTTTTCGAAACCGTGGTGGCGCCCCTGCAGAACGCGCCGGCCAAGGAGCGTTTCCGTTTCTGATTGCCCCTGATGAACCAGCTTTCCGTTTCCTCCCTCGCCGACTGGCTGGCCGATCCGGCCCGCCCCCGCCCCCTGCTGCTGGATGTGCGCCAGCCGGAGGAGCTTGCCATCTGCGCCCTGCCGGACGTGGTGGCCATGCCCATGGCCACGGTGCCGGTGCGGGCAGACGAGTTGCCCCGGGACGAGGAAATCGTGGTGATCTGCCACCATGGCGGACGCAGCATGCAGGTGGCGATGTTCCTCGAGAACCGCGGTTTTAGCGCCATCCACAACCTGTCCGGCGGCATGCACGCCTGGGCCCAGGTGGTGGACCCGTCCATGCCGACCTACTGAAGGCTGTCCATGAAACTGAAAGCTGTTTCCCTGCTGCTGTCCTCCCTGTTCATCGCCGCCGCGGCCCAGGGGGCCGACCTGCTGCAGATCTACAAGGAGGCCCTGGACAACGACGCCCAGTTCACCGCCGCCAAGCACACCCTGGAAGCCGGCCGCGAAAAGCTGCCCCAGGGCCGGGCCGGCCTGCTGCCGACCCTGGGTGTGTCCGTGAACACCATGTGGAACGACGTGGAGTACCAGCGCCGGGTGTCGGGTGCGGCCGTCGCCACGGGCCAGTACAACAGCCACGGCTACAGCGTTAGCCTCAGCCAGCCCCTGTTCCGCTGGCAGAACTGGATGCAGTACGACCAGGCCAAGCTGCAGGTGGCCCAGGCCGAGGCCCAGTTCCTCCAGGCCCGCCAGGACCTGATCCTGCGCGTCGCCCAGGCCTATTTCGATGTGCTGTACGCCCAGGAGAACCTGCGCTCCCTGCAGGCCCAGAAGTCAGCCATTGCCCAGCAGCTGGAACTGGCGAAGAAGAGCTTCGAGGTGGGCACCGCCACCATCACCGACACCCACGAAGCCCAGTCCCGCTACGACCTGTCCACCGCCCAGGAAATTGCCGCCGAAAGCGATCTGGAAATCAAGCGCCGCAACCTGCAGGCCATCATCGGCCGGGAGGCGGGCGAGCTGGCCACCCTGCGTACCGACACCACCCTGGAGCCGCCCAAGCCCGCCAACATGAATGACTGGGTGGCTTCCGCCGAGAAGGACGCCCTGGCGGTGCAGATCCAGGAAGCCCAGCTGGAAATCACGGACAAGGAAGTGAGCAAGCAGCGCGCCGGTCATTTCCCCACCCTGGACCTGGTGGCCACCCGCAGCAATGCGGTGCAGACCAATGGTGTGCAGACCAACCCCCTCTTCCCGGGGGTTGGCTACGAGCAGGATTCCACCGCCATCGGCCTGCAGTTGAACATTCCCCTGTTCCAGGGCGGCGCCGTGCTCTCCAAGCAGCGTGAGGCCGAAGCCAGCCGCGAGGCGACCCGTTCGACCCTGGAGTATTCCCGCCGTCAGGCGGCCCTGGGGGCACGTCAGTACTATCTGGGTGTGGTCAATGGCCTGGCCCAGGTACGGGCTCTGGAAGCGGCCCTGGTCTCCTCCAAGTCGGCCCTGGATTCGAACAAGCTGGGTTACGAGGTGGGGGTGCGCATCAACATCGACGTGCTGAACGCCGAGCAACAGGTCTATTCGACCCAGCGCGACCTGGCCAAGGCCCGTTTCGATACCCTGGTGAACCAGCTGCGCCTCAAGGGCGTGGTCGGCAGCCTCACCGACGAGGACCTGCAGCGGGTTAACGGCCTGCTGGCGCGATAAGGGAACGGATCAGGTCCATGGTCCTGGCGGTGGCCCCGCCATGGGCCGCCGCGAAGGCTGACGCCGCATCGGACATGATGCGGCGTTTTTCTTTGTCCCGCAGCAGGGCCTGGGCCGTGCCGGCCAGGGATTGGCCGGCCTCGAGACGCAGGGCGGCACCGGCGGCGACGGCATCCTCCGCCGCCTGGGCGAAGTTGAAGGTGTGGGGCCCGAGCAGCAGGGGGCAGCCGCAGGCCGCCCCTTCGATCAGGTTCTGGCCGCCGAAGGGCAGCAGGCTGCCCCCCATCACGGCCAGATCGGCACAACTGAAGTAGGCCGCCATTTCCCCCATGCTGTCCCCCAGCCAGACCCGGGTCTCCGGTGTCGGCAGGCCCTGGCTGCGCCGCACCAGACCGAGTCCTCTGGCCCGGACCAGTTCCTCGACCTCGTTGAAGCGCTGGGGATGGCGCGGCACCAGCAGGAGCAGCAGGTCGGGAGTGTCCATGGCTGCGCAGGCGTCCAGGATCAAGGCCTCCTCGCCCTCCCGGGTGCTGGCTGCCAGCCAGACGGTGCGACCGGCCAGCTGGCGGCGCCAGTCCTGTCCCTGTTGCCGCAATGCCGGGGCGATCTGCACGTCGAACTTGAGATTGCCGCAGACGCTGACCTGCTTGGCACCGAGGCCTTGCAAGCGGGCCGCATCGTCCGGGGTCTGGGCAGCGATGCCGTCGAGACCGGCCAGGGCCGGGGCGAACAGGCCGGGCCAGCGGCCGTAGCCGCGGGCCGAGCGGGCCGAGAGGCGGGCATTGACCAGCAGCATGGGGACGCCATGGTGCCGGGCCTGGTGCAGCAGGTTGGGCCACAGCTCGGTTTCCATGAGCAGGCCCAGGCTTGGGCGGTAGCGCTCCAGGAAGCGGCTGACGGCGCCGGGATAGTCGTAGGGCAGGTAGCGGTAATGGAGGCGCGGGGCGTGGTCCTGGCCCAGGGCGGCGAACACCTGGGTGGCGGTGTCGCGGCCGGTGGGCGTCATGCCGGTGAGCAGGATCGAGTGCTGCGGATACTGGGCCAGTAGTTCGGCCAGCAGGGGCTGGGCGGCCCGGGTCTCGCCGACGGAGACGGCATGGACCCAGATCACCGGCCCCGGGATGGCCGCGCCGCTAAGGCCGAAGCGTTCACCCCAGTGGCGGCGATACTCCGGCTGCTGCCGGCTGCGTCGCAGCAGGCGCAACAGCACCAGGGGCGTGGCCAGGCGCAGCAGCAGGGTGTACAGGAGGCGGGAAACCATGGCGCGTCAGCCGGCCAGGGCCCGCCCGACGGCATCGAGGATGGTGGCGAGACTGGGTGGCGCACCCTTCTGGCCGTAGCTTTCGCAGAAGGCGTCGCCGAAGACGGCCGCTTGCACGCTGTCCGAATCGCAGAAGATGCCGACCGTGGGGCGTCCCAGGGCAGCGGCGAAGTGGGTGAAGCCCGTGTCCAGGCCCACCACTACCCGGGCCCCGGCCAGAAAGCGGCCGGCCGTGCCCAGGTCCATCAGGGGCGGGATGAAGGAACCGGGCAGCCGGGCCCCAAGGCGCTCGCTGCGCTGGCGCTCTTCGGGGCTGCCCCAGGGCAGGGCGGCGACGATGCCGTCCCGGGCCAGGCGCTGGCCCAGGGCGACCCAGTGCTCCTCGGCCCACAGCTTGGGCGGGCGGCTGGCGGCGTGCATCAGCACGGCGTAAGGCTGGCTGGGCAGCCAGTCGGCCACCAGGGGCTCAGCCTGGATGCCATAGCGCGGCGGCGTATCCAGGTCATAGCCAAGGGCGCCGGCAGCCACGGCACGGCAGCGGTCCACCACATGGCGCGACCATTTGATGGGCAGGCGCAGGTCGTAGAAGCGGGCGGCGAAAGGCTCCTTGATGCTGCGGGCGTCGCCGCCGACGATGCGTCCGCCGGGAGCGAGCCGGGCCAGCTTGTCCACCGCGGCGCTCTTCAGCAGACCCTGGCTGTCGAGGACGAAATCGTAGGCCTGGGCCTGCAGGGCACGGCGGAATTCCCCCATTTCCTGCCAGGCGTGGCGCTGGCCCAACTGCTTGCGCCAGCGGCGCCAGGCGATGGGAATGACGCGGCGCACGCCGGGGTGCAGGGAGGGAATGGGAACGTAGGCTTCTTCGGCCACCCAGTCGATGCGGGCCTCGGGGAAGCGGGCCAGGATGTCGGTGACGGCCGGGCAGTTGTGGACCAGATCCCCCATGGAGGAGGTCTTTACCATAAGAATTTGGGGCATCGGGGCGGCGGTGGTGGTTTTTGACTTGGGGCCGGGGCCGGGGGGATTTAGAATCCCTGCTGGCCCCCATTATAGCTTGCGCATGTCTTCTGCCCCTCCTCCCGCCGCGACGGCGCCCCTCAGTGCGGTGCTGATCACCCTGAATGCCGCCCATTCGCTCCCGTCCTGTCTGCAGAGCCTGGCGTTCGCCGACGAAATCGTCGTGGTGGATTCGGGCAGCAGCGACGGCACCGTGGCCCTGGCCGAGCACTACGGCGCCCGGGTTATCCATCAAGAGTGGCTGGGCTTTGGCCGCCAGAAGCAGTTTGCCGTCAGCCAGGCGCGCCACGACTGGGTCTTTTGCATCGATGCCGACGAACAGGTGACGCCGGCCCTGGCGGCAGCCATTGGCGCCGCCCTGCAGGGGCCCCGGCATCACGCCTACCGGGTGGCCCGCTGCAACCGTTTCATGGGGCGCTACCTGCGCCATGGTGAGGGCTATCCGGACTGGAACCTGCGTCTCTTCCACCGCGGCCATGCCCGCTGGTCCGACGACGCGGTGCACGAGCACGTGCTGACCGGGGAAAGCGTGGGCGATCTGGCGGGGGACCTGCTGCACGACTCGGCCGAAACCCTGGACAGCTACCTGGCCAAACAGAACCGCTACACCACCCTGGCGGCCGAGGCCGCCCATCGCGTCGGCAAGCGGGCCGGCAGCGGCCGTCTGCTGCTGTCGCCCCTGTTCCGCTTCATCAAGTTCTACCTGGTGCGGCGGGGCTTCCTGGACGGCCTGCCGGGCCTGGTGCATACCCTGATCGGCTGCACGAACAGCTTTGCCAAGTATGCGAAAATGATCGACCTGCAGCGGCGCTCCGGGCGCTGAGCTTTCTTCTGGAATTCCCATGAAAATCCTGGTTACCGGCGCCGCCGGCTTCATCGGCATGCACACCGCCCAGCGCCTCCTCGAGCGGGGCGACGAAGTGGTGGGCGTGGACAACCTGAACGACTACTACGAGGTATCCCTCAAGGAAGCACGACTGGCTCGCCTGGCCGCCTATCCGAACTTCCGCTTCGTCCGCCTCGACATCGCCGACAGCCAGGGCATGCAGGAGCTTTTTGCTGCCGAGGGCTTCCAGCGGGTGGTGCACCTGGCCGCCCAGGCCGGTGTGCGCTATTCCCTGGCCAATCCCCACGCCTACGCCCAGTCCAACCTGGTGGGTTTCGTGAACGTCCTGGAGGGATGTCGGCACGCCCAGGTGGAGCATCTGGTCTATGCCAGCAGTTCCAGCGTCTATGGCGGCAACAGGAAGATGCCCTTCTCCGAGCACGATGCCGTGGATCACCCGGTGAGCCTTTATGCCGCCACCAAGAAGTCCAATGAACTGATGGCCCACACCTACAGCCACCTGTTCGGCCTGCCCACCACCGGGCTGCGCTTCTTCACCGTCTACGGTCCCTGGGGGCGCCCCGATATGGCCCTGTTCCTGTTTACCCGGGCCATTCTCGAGGGGAGACCCATCGACGTTTTCAACCACGGCAAGATGCAGCGGGATTTCACCTATATCGACGATATCGTCGAAGGGGTGGTGCGCGTCCTCGACCAACCGGCCCGGGCCAGCGAGTCCTTCGACGGGCTTGCGCCCGATCCGGCCTGCAGCAATGTACCCTACCGCTTGTTCAATATCGGCAACGACCAGCCGGTGGATCTCCTGGCCTTCATCGAGGCCCTGGAAGGTGCCTTGGGTCAGGTCGCCAACAAGCGCTTCCTGCCGCTGCAGGATGGTGATGTGCCGGCAACCTGGGCCGATACGGCCCTGCTGGGCCAGGCGGTCGGCTTCGCCCCCAAGACCTCGGTGCAGGACGGGGTTGGCCAGTTTGTCCGCTGGTACCGGGATTACTACCGGTAGGTCGGTCCCGGTGTCGGCCCGTTCCCGTCTGGGCCAGGGCCGTAGCCTCTTCCGTCGTCCCGACGCTGTGCAGAGCGTCGCGGTGCAGTAAAATGGCGGCATATCTCAAGACAATGATCCGATGCCTGACTCCCACCAGGGCGATTCCGCCCAGAAGGCCTTTCTGGGCCTGATTTCCCGACGTTTCATCGCTTCCGCCTACGATCTGGTCGCCCTGGTCGTCTGTTGGCTGGCCGCGTACTGGCTGCGTTTCAACCTCTCCCTGCCGGATGAGTACCTGCGGGCCGGCCTCTTTTCCCTGGTCATTCTGGTACCCGTCTATGTCCCCCTGTTCTGGCTCAGCGGCCTGTACCGGGGGATCTGGCGCTACGCCAGTCTGATGGACCTGCGCCGGATCATCGTTTCCGTCGGCTTGGGCGGTCTCGTCACGGCAGTGGCGGTGTTCATGACCGGCATGCCGGGGGTGCCCCGTTCAGTCCTGGTGCTGCATCCGATCCTGCTGATTCTGGCGATGGGGGGCGGCCGTTTCCTCTACCGGGCCTGGAAGGACCGCTGCCTCTACGGCCACCTGGCCCTGTCCGGCGAGTCGGTGCTGATTCTCGGCGCCGGCGAGGTCGGCGAACGCCTGATCCGCGAGCTGCAGCGCTCCCCCCAATGGCGGGTGGCCGGCCTGCTGGACAACGATCCGGCCAAGCATGGACGGGAAGTGCATGGAGTGAAGATCCGGGGCGATATCGCCAGCATGGTGCATTGGGCCAAGGAGCTGGAAGTTGGCCATGTCATTGTCGCCATGCCCAGCGTCAGTGCCGCCGTGCGTCGCGGGGCCATGGAGCAGGCCGTGCAGGCCGGGCTCAAGGTGCTGACCGTACCGGCTCTCGACGACCTGCTGTCGGGCCGGGTGTCCCTGTCCCAGATCCGCCAAGTGGAACTGGAGGACATCCTGGGGCGGGAGCCGGTGCAGCTGGACGATGCCGGCCTCAGTCGCCTCATCGCCGAGCGCACGATCCTGGTGACGGGGGCGGGCGGCTCCATCGGTTCCGAACTGGCCCGGCAGATTGCCCGTTTTGCGCCGCGCCAGCTGGTGTTGTTCGAAGTGTCCGAATTCGCCCTGTACCAGATCGAGCAGGAATTCCGCCGCACCTTCCCCGGCCTCGATGTGGTCTGCGTCGTTGGCGACGTCAAGGACGAGGCGCGGCTGCAGCAGGTCTTCGCCGCCTACCGGCCGGCCCTGGTGTTCCATGCCGCCGCCTACAAGCACGTGCCCCTGATGGAGAGCGCCAATGCCTGGGAGGCGGTGCGCAACAACGTCCTCGGCACCTGGCGGGTGGCCATGGCGGCGCGCCAGGCGGGGGTGGAGAAGATGGTCCTGATTTCCACCGACAAGGCCGTCAATCCCACCAACGTCATGGGCACCACCAAGCGCATGGCGGAGCGGGTGGTGCAGTCCCTGGAGCAGGCCGGCGGCGGTACCCAGTTCATCGTGGTGCGCTTCGGCAACGTCCTGGGCAGCAACGGCTCGGTCATTCCCACCTTCCGCGAACAGATTGCCCGGGGCGGCCCCGTCACCGTGACCCATCCGGACATCATCCGCTATTTCATGCTCATTCCGGAGGCAGCCCAGCTGGTGCTGCAGGCGGGTCTGATGGGCAACGGCGGCGAGATTTTCGTGCTGGACATGGGGGAGCCGGTGAAGATCGTCGATCTGGCCCGGGACCTGATCCGGCTGTCCGGTTTCACGGAGGAGGAAATTCCCATCGAGTTCACCGGGCTGCGCCCCGGCGAGAAACTCTATGAGGAACTGCTTGCCGACAACGAAATGACCCTGCCCACCCCCCACGCCAAGCTGCGGGTGGCCAAGGCCGAAAGCGCGCCGGAAGAGGCGTGGATCGGCGACCTGGCCCGCTGGCTGGAAGCCCCGCCGGCGGACGTGGCCGGGATCAAGGCCGGGCTTGCCCGTTTCGTGCCGGAATACCGGCCCCAATAACATGGCCACCTACGCCGTCGGCGACATCCAGGGCTGCTTCGCCTCCTTGCAGGCGCTCTTGGAGAAGTGCAGCTTTTCCCCCGAATTCGACCGCCTGTGGCTGGTGGGAGACCTGGTGAACCGGGGGCCCCGCTCCCTCGAGACCCTGCGCTTCGTCAAAGGCCTGGGCGACCGGGCCGTCACGGTGCTGGGCAATCACGACCTCTCCCTGCTCATGGCCGCGGAGGGTTTCGGCAAGCGCCATCGCAGCGACACCATCGATGACATCCTTGCCGCCCCGGATCGGGACGAACTGCTCCACTGGCTGCGGTACCAGCGCCTGATGCATGTGCAGGGCGACTACGCCATGGTGCATGCGGGGCTCCTGCCGGCGTGGTCCGTGGCCGAGGCCCGGGCCCTGGCGGGCGAGGTGGAGCAGGCCCTGCAGGCGGAGAATTACTGGGAGTTCCTGGCGAACATGTGGGGCAGCGAACCGGGAGCCTGGGACTCCAGCCTGACCGGTTGGCCCCGCTTGCGGGTGATCGTCAATGCCATGACCCGCATGCGCTTCTGCTCCCCGGCCGGGGAAATGGACTTCAAGGCCAAGGGCGAACTGAGCCAGGCGCCGGCCGGCTATCTGCCCTGGTTCGAGGTGCCGGGCCGGCGCAGCGCCGCGACGGTCCTGGTGACCGGCCACTGGTCGGCCCTGGGGCTGCGCCTGGAGCCCAATCTGCTGGCCCTGGACTCCGGCTGCCTGTGGGGCGGCAAGCTGTCCGCCCTGCGTCTGGAGGACCGGGCCCTGTTCCAGGTGGACTGCGCCGCCGACGAGGCCGTGCCCCTTTTCAAGGAATGAGCATGCATATTCTGGTCACCGGCGGCCTGGGCTACATCGGCTCCCATACCTGCGTTGAGTTGCTGCAGGCCGGCCATGGCGTCACCATCCTCGAAAACCTCTCCAACAGCCGTGCCGATGTGGCCGAGCGCATTGCCGGCCTGGGCGGTGCTGCGCCGATCTTCATCGAGGGCGACGTGCGGGACCGCCAGTTGCTGTGCCGGATTTTCCGGGAGCAGACTGTCGATGCCGTGATCCACTTTGCCGGCCTCAAGGCGGTGGGGGAGTCGGTGGCCCAGCCTCTGCGCTATTACGAGTGCAATGTGGGCGGCAGCCTGGTGCTGTTCGAGGCAATGGCCGAAGCCGGGGTCAAGACCCTGGTGTTCAGTTCGTCGGCCACGGTCTATGGCGATCCCCATGCGGTGCCGATCCGCGAGGACTTTCCGTTACGGGCCACCAATCCCTACGGACGCAGCAAGCTCATGCTGGAAGAGGTGCTGGCCGACATGGCGGCCGCCGATCCCCAATGGCGGATTGCCCGGCTTCGTTATTTCAACCCGGTGGGGGCCCACGAGAGCGGCTTGCTTGGCGAGGCCCCCAACGGCATTCCCAACAACCTGATGCCCTATGTGGCCCAGGTTGCTGCCGGCCTGCGTGCCCGCCTGTCCGTCTTCGGCAACGACTATCCCACCCCTGACGGTACCGGGGTGCGGGATTTCATCCATGTGGTGGACCTGGCCCAGGGACATCTGGCAGCCCTGGCAGCCCTGGCGCGTGGGGAAGGGATGCTGACTGTTAATTTGGGAACAGGGCGTGGTTACAGCGTCCTCGACCTGGTGCGGGCATTCGAAGCGGCCAGCGGGCGGACCATTCCCTTCGATTTCGCCCCACGGCGGCCGGGCGACATTGCCGCCTGTTACGCCGACCCCGCCCTGGCGGCATCCCTCCTTGGCTGGACCGCCCGGCGGGACCTGGCCGCCATGTGCCGCGACACCTGGCGCTGGCAGCAGACTGCGGTGACGTTGGGGCTGGCCTAGGCGGCGTGCTGCAGGGGCGCGACTGCCCCTGTCTCGCTGCTGCCCAGCATGAGGCGCGTGGCGATCTGCTGGCGGGCCTGCTGGGCCAGTTCCTTGCGCCCTCCCGCGGCCTCCACGGTGAGGGGCGGGCATGCTTCCACCCGGCCTTCCAGCCAGCCGGCCGCCAGGATGGATTGCAGGCATTGCCACAGGCTGGTCTCCCCCACGTAGGCGGTAGCGGTGCTGCGCCGGCCGTTGCGGTCATGGTAGGAGAGGGCCAGGGGAACGATGGGGCGTCCGGCCTCGATGGCCGGTTGCAGCAGGGCGCCGTGGAAGTGCAGCAGGCTGCCGCCGTCGGTGGTGGTGCCTTCCGGGAAGAGGGCCACCATGTGGCCCTGGCCCAGGATGGTGCCGATTTCCTCGTTGATGATCCGGGCGTGGCCGCGGCTGCCGCGGCGCAGGAAAATGGTATCGGTGCGCGCCGAGAGCCAGCCGATGACGGGCCACTGCCGCACTTCGGCCTTGGAGACGAAGGCGGCCGGCTGGGCGGCGTTGATCAGATAGACGTCCAGCCAGGAGACATGATTGGCCACCAGCAGGCTGCCCGGGGGCAGACCCTGCAGCTGGGCCTGCAGGTGCACGCCGAGGATGTTGAGCAGCTTCTCCGACCAGGCCTGCTTCAGGCGCAGGCGCCGTTCCGTGCCGATCAGGGGATACCACAGGGCCACCACCAGGATGCCGTGCACCAGGTGCAGCATCAGGCGGGATAGGCGGAACCAGCGGATGGGGCGGGGCAGGGGATGGGCTTCAGCCCCGCTGCGGGGTGGCGATGTATCCAGTTTCAACGTCCCAGAAAGTGTTTGGCGTAGCGGGCGTCCACCTTGGACATGGGCAGCAGCACCGGCAGGTCGGCGGTGTTGAAGTCCGGGTCCCAGGCCGGTTCGCCGCAGATCCAGGCGCCGGCCCGCAGGTAGCCCTTGATCAGGGGCGGGGTCTCGGCCTTCACCTCGTTGCGCAGGGCCTCCAGGGGCAGGGGGCAGCGGGGGAAGACGCGGTACTCCAGGGGGCTCAGGTGGTCCTGCAGCTGATTATACAGAGCCGCCGCGGCGTGGCCGCCGTCGGCCATGCTGATGGAGGCGCAGCCCACCAGGTACTCGTGGCCGTTTTCCAGCATGTAGCGGGCCAGGCCGGACCACAGCAGGGTGATGGTGGCGCCGGTGCGGTAATCCGGATGGACGCAGGAGCGGCCCACTTCCACCAGGCGCGGGCGCAGGTGCTGCAGGCGGGTCAGGTCGAATTCGTTTTCGGTGTAGTAGCCGCCGATCTTGCGGGCCTTTTCCGGCGACAGGATGCGGTAGGTGCCGATGATCTCGCCGCTGTCCTCGTTGCGGCAGACCAGGTGGTCGCAATAGGGGTCGTAGATGTCCTGATCCACGCCCGGCACCCGGCTGGGCAGCTTGGCGCCCATCTCCTGGCCGAAGACGCGGTAACGCAGTTTCTGGGCTTCGAGGATTTCCCGTTCGCTCTCGGCCAGGCCGACGGAAAGGTTGCGGGCGTAGATGCGGCGGCTTTGTTCCAGCGACGTCTGTTCGTTCTGCATGGTCTGTCCTCCTTGAGTCATGAGGACAGAATCTAGAGAGCGTCTGTTACGCCGAGGTTGCGCCGTGGTGAAGTTTGGATGAAGCGGGGAGCCGTGCCGGCGTGGTGCCGGCACGGGGTCGGACTCAGTGGCTGACGCGGCTGCTGCCGTTGCCGGAGAGGATGCGCACCCGCTCGCCCGGATGGAATTCCTCGTCGGCTTCCTGGACGATGGCCACCAGATTGCCGTTGTCCAGCTTGACGGTGATTTCGACGCCGTCCTTCTTGCTGATCTTCTCTTCCAGGGCGCTGCCGGCCATGCCGCCGGCGACGGCGCCGAGGATGGCGCCGACGGTGCTGCCGCGGCCGCTACCCACGTTGCTGCCGGCCATGCCGCCGATGGCGGCACCGGCGACGGTGCCCACCGGGGTGTTGCCGCCTTCGATGGTGACCTTGCGCACGGATTCGACGACACCCTGGCGCACGGTCATTTCCTGACGGGTGCTGCTGCGGCCGTAGGAGCTGCCGGACTGGCTGTTGGCACAGCCGGCCAGGCTGCCGAGCAGCAGCAGGCCGGCCAGGCCGGCGATGGCGAGGGAGGGGATACGGGTCATGCTTTCTCCTTGCCGGCGGGGCTTACCACAGGCGGCTGCCGAAGGCCTGGTGGTATTGCTCGCCGATTTCTTCACGGGTGAAGGTGTGGTTCTGGGGGCCGGAACGGGCGATCTTGATGGCGCCGACGAGGGCGGCGAGGCGGCCGATCTGGTCCCAGTCCATGCCGTTGGCGATACCGTAGAGCAGACCGGCGCGGTAGGCGTCGCCGCAGCCCGTGGGATCGACCACCTCTTCTGCCTTAACGCAGGGAATATCCAGGCGTTGACCGCCGACGTAGATATGGGAGCCTTCGCCGCCCCGGGTCACCACCAGGGCCTTGACCAGCTTGGCCAGCTCTTCCAGGGACTTGCCGGTGCGGTCGGTGAGCAGCTTGGCCTCGTAGTCGTTGAAGGTGGCGTATTCGGCCTGGGCCAGGAAATCCAGCAGTTCGTGGCCGGAGAACATGGGCATGCCCTGGCCCGGATCGAAGATGAAGGGGATGCCGGCTTCGGCGAACTGCTTGGCGTGGCCGATCATGCCGTCGCGGCCGTCCGGGGCGACGATGCCCAGGCCGATGTCCTTGGCTTCGCCCACGCTGTTGAGGTGGGAGAAGGTCATGGCACCGGGGTGGAAGGCGGTGATCTGGTTGTCGTCCAGGTCGGTGGTGATGAAGGCCTGGGCGGTGTAGCTGTTGGCCACGGGGCGCACGTGCTCCCGGGACAGGCCCAGGTCGTCGAGGCGCTTCAGGTAGGGGGCGGCATCTTCGCCGACGGTGGCCATGATGACCGGCTCGCCGCCCAGCAGCTTGAGGCTGTAGGCGATGTTGCCGGCGCAGCCGCCGAATTCGCGGCGCAGTTCGGGCACCAGGAAGGCCACGTTCAGGATATGGATCTGTTCCGGCAGGATGTGGTTCTTGAAGCGGTCCGGAAAGACCATGATGTTGTCGTAGGCGATGGAACCGCAGATGAGTGCGCGCATGGGAATCGTCGGGAAAATGGATTAAGCCCGCGATTATACCCGGGCCGCCGCCCGGCGGCCCGGCCCTAGTCCGGCGCCATGACGATGGCGGTGGCGGCCTGGTAGCGGCGCTCGTGGCTGCGCACGGCCTGGCCGAGGGCGGCGGCGAAGGCGTCGTGAATGTGTTCCCAGTCGTTGCCCACCACGCTCATGCGGGCGTGGTTGCGCAGCACTCGCAGGGTATTGGGTTCGGCCGCCTCCCGGGCCGCGGTGACGAAGGCGGTCGCGTCGCCGGCCGGGGCCAGCAGGCCGTTGCGGCCGGGCACGATCAGTTCCGAGGCCGCCGCGTAGTCGTAGGCCACCACCGGCAGGCCGGAGGCCAGGGCCTCCTGGGTGACGTTGCCGAAGGTCTCGGTGAGGCTGGGGAAGAGGAACAGGTCGCCGGAGGCGTAGTGGCTGGCCAGGTCGCTGCCGCTGCGCATGCCGGCGAAGACGTGCTGGGGATGGCGGGCCTGCAGCCCCGCCCGCACCGGGCCGTCGCCGACGAAGACCAGGCGCGCCTCCGGCTGACGGGCCTGGATGGCGGCGAAGGCCTCCAGCACCAGATTGAGGTTTTTCTCCGGCGCCATGCGGCCCACGGACAGCACCACCAGGCTGTTGTCGGTGGCGCCCCAGGAGCGGCGCAGTTCGGCGGAGCGGCGCTCCGGGTGGAACAGGGCGGTATCCACGCCCCGGGCCACCACCTGCAGGTTGTCGTAGCCGTTATCACCCAGTTCCCGGGCCAGCTGCCCGGTGGGGACGAAGGTGGCGTCGGTCTTGTTGTGGAAGCGGCGCAGGTAGGCGGCGATGGGGCGCTTCAGCCAGCCCATGCCGTAGTGGTGGCTGTAGGCGTGGAAGTTGGTGTGGAAGTCGGAGGTGACGGGCAGGCGCAGCTTGCGGGCGGCGGCGATGGCCGAACTGCCCAGGGGGCCTTCCGTCACCACATGCACCACATCCGGCCGCTGCAGGGACCACAGGCGGGTGAGGGCGCGCTTGGCGGGCAGGCCCAGCTTGAGGCCGGCATAGCTGGGGATGGGTACGCCGGCGGCCAGCACCTCCTCCAGGGCGTGGCCGCTGGCCGGGCGTTCCTGGGCGTGCTGGCGGGGCCGCACCAGCTGGATGCGGTGGCCGCGGCGGATCAGCCCGTCCACCATGCGGCTCAGGGTCATGGCCACGCCATTGACTTCCGGCGGGTAGGTTTCCGTCACCACGGCGATGCGCAGTTGGGGCTGGCTGGGCGCGTAGTCGTGGACGCAGAGCGGGGGCAGGTCGTCTTCGTGCATGGAGCCCATGCTGGCGACCAATGGTGACTTTTGTGTGACCGTTCGATGAAGTTTCGCTGACGTTGGCGGCAGGTGGCCATGCCTAGTCCAGCAGCACGAGGCTCCACACGGCGGCCACGTTGGCCAAGGAAATGAGTACGGCGGCACTGCCGATGTCCTTGGCTCGCTTGGCGAGGCGGTGGTTTTCCAGGGAGATGCGGTCCACCGTGGCTTCCACCGCCGAGTTGAGCAGTTCCACCACCAGCACCAGCAGCACGCTGCCGATCATCAGGGCCTTGCCGATGCTGCTCCCGGGAAGCAGCACCGCCACGGGGATGAGCAGCACGGCCAGCCACACCTCCTGGCGGAAGGCATCCTCATGGCGGTAGGCGGCACGCAGGCCGTCGATGGAGTAGTGCAGGGCGTTCCACAGGCGGGTGAGGCCGGTCTTGCCCTTGAACGGGCTTTCATTTTGGGAGTCGTGGCTCATGGGGTCGGGGCGCGGGGATGAAAAAAAGCCCTTCCGCCGGGAAGGGCCGAACATTCCGAACGCCACAGAGCCTACCGTGGCCGTGTTACCGGGGGATTACGGGTAGAATACGTAGAGGCGGTAGCCCGAGGGCACCAGATCCTTGGCCTCGATCCACAGCTTGACGGGGATTTCGCCGTTGGCCTGGAAGCCGGCGGGGGCGGCGGTGCCGGTGAGATAGTCGGCGGGGTGCAGGACGCGGCGGGAAACCACCGCATCCTGGGTGTCGGTGAGGGCCAGTTCCAGGGCCGGCAGGTCCTGCACGTAGGGCGCTCGGTTCTTCAGGGTGGCCATCAGGATGAGCTGGCCCTTGGCGGCGTCGGCCTGCAGGTCGGAGGCTTCGATGCTCACCAGCTCGGCCTTACGCGGCAGGGGAATGTCCCAGCCGGCGGCGAGCATGAGGGGCTGCAGGGAGGGCAGGGCGATGGCCAGGTCGCTGCGGAAGCGGTGGGCCATCTGGCCGAGGAGGACGGAGAAGAGGATCAGGATGGCCAGCAGGAAAGGCCAGCGGGGCTTGCGCGCCGGCTCGGCCATGAGGGCGCCGCCACCGGCCAGGGGGCGCTCGGCCCACTTGCTGTAGCCGGGAATGGCGGTTGTTTCCCGGGGCAGGATCGGGTCTGCCGGGTCATGGGCCAGGTCGGCGGGCGTGGCGCCGGCGTCGGCCAGCACCGGCGCATCGCTCGGCTCCTCGATGGCGGAGGCGTCCAAAATCGGCTCCTGGCGGTCATCTTCGAGTGTGTCAGGCTGGGAGTCAGGAGTGTCGCCGTTCTCCGGCGTAGTTGCCTGGAGATCGGCTTCCACTGCGCCCGCTGGCTCAGTGCTCGTTGCGGTGGCTGCGGTGGCGAGTTCCACCTCGCCCGTCTCCGCCGGTCCGGCCAGCGGCGCGGCGGGCTGCGGGGAGACGGCTTCCTCGCCGCCTTCGTCCAACAGGTGCTCCAGGGCATTGAAGACGTGCTGGCACTGGCCGCAGCGGACCTTGCCGCCCCGGGCCTTGAGCTGTTCCGGCGTGACCCGGAAGGTCGTCTGGCACTCAGGTTGGGGGCAGCGGGTGAGGATCATATGCGGCGGCCTTCCAGGCAGACCCAGCCTTCCCGGCGGTCGGCCACGGCCATGGCGAACCAGGGGCTGTAGATGGCCATCAGTTCCTCTTCCTGTTCCACCAGGATGCCGGACAGGGCCAGCCAGCCACCGGGGCGGACGTGGGCGGCCAGGGCCGGGGCCAGGGCCTTGAGCGGGTTGGCCAGGATGTTGGCGATGAGGATGTCGAACTGGCCGTCGATGGGCTCGCGGGAATCGGCGAAGTGGGCGCTGACCCCGTTACGCTCGGCATTGGCCTTGGCCGCATCCACCGCCTGGGGATCGATGTCCACCCCGGTCACCGGGTTGGCGCCGAGACGGGCGGCGGCGATGGCCAGGATGCCGGAGCCACAGCCGTAGTCGAGCAGGCTGCAATCGGCGGTGACGTAGCGCTCCAGCCATTCCAGGCAGAGCCGGGTGGTGGGGTGGGAGCCGGTGCCGAAGGCCATGCCCGGGTCCAGGATCAGGTTGATGGCGTCCGGGGCCGGGGTCTCGTGCCAGGAGGGCACGATCCACAGCTTGTCGGAGACGCGGATGGGGTCGAACTGGGACTGGGTCAGCTGCACCCAGTTCTGCTCTTCCACCGTTTCCAGGGTGAAGGGGGGCGTCGGCAGCCCCAGCCCGGCGCAGCAGGCGGCAAGCACCGCCCCCGCGTCCGCATCGGCCTCGAACAGGGCGGCGATGCGGGAATGGTCCCAGGCCGCCGCGATGTCCATGCCCGGTTCGCCGAACTGGGGCGTCTCTTCCGGCGTGCCCGCATCCGCATCCTCGATGCCGGCGGAGAGTGCCCCCGCCTCCATCAGGGCGTCGGTGAGGGCTTCCGCGCTGGCAGCGTCGGTGTCGCAGCGGAGCTGGAGCCAGGCCATCGGCGCTTAGCCTTCCACCGACTTCACTTCGTTCTTGGCGGCCAGCTTGTGCTCCAGGTAGTGGATGCTGGTGCCGCCTTCGACGAAGCGGGCGTCCTGCATCAGTTCCTGATGCAGCGGGATGTTGGTCTTGATGCCCTGCACCACGGTCTCGGAAAGGGCGATGCGCATGCGGCGGATGGCCTGTTCCCGGGTGTCGCCGAAGGTGATGATCTTGCCGATCATGGAATCGTAGTGGGGCGGCACCTTGTAGCCGGAATAGGCATGGGAATCCACGCGTACGCCGGGGCCGCCGGGCGGATGCCACCAGCTGATGGTGCCGGGAGAGGGCACGAAGGTGAAGGGATCTTCGGCGTTCACGCGGCATTCGATGGCGTGGCCGCGGAACTGGATATCCCGCTGCTTGAAGCGCAGCTTCTCGCCGGCGGCGATGCGGATCTGTTCCTGGACGATGTCGATGCCGGTGATCAGTTCGGTCACCGGATGCTCCACCTGAACCCGGGTGTTCATCTCGATGAAGTAGAACTCGCCGTTCTCGTAGAGGAACTCGAAGGTACCGGCGCCGCGATAGCCGATGCGGCGGCAGGCTTCGGCGCAGCGCTCGCCGACCCGGGCAATGAGGCGGGCGGGGATGCCGGGAGCCGGCGCTTCCTCGATCACCTTCTGGTGGCGGCGCTGCATGGAGCAGTCCCGCTCGCCCAGGTAGACGGCATTCTTGAACTCGTCGGCCAGCACCTGGATTTCCACGTGGCGCGGGTTCTCCAGGAACTTCTCCATGTACACCATGGGGTTGCCGAAAGCGGTCTGGGCTTCCTGGCGGGTCATGGCCACGGCGTTGATGAGGGCGGCTTCGGTATGCACCACGCGCATGCCGCGACCGCCGCCGCCGCCGGCAGCCTTGATGATCACCGGGTAGCCGACGGCGCGGCCGATCTTGATGATTTCCTTGGGGTCTTCCGGCAGGGCGCCGTCGGAGCCGGGCACGCAGGGCACGCCCGCAGCCTTCATGGCGTCCTTGGCGGAAACCTTGTCGCCCATGAGGCGGATGGTTTCGGCCCGGGGGCCGATGAAGACGAAGCCGGAGGATTCGACCCGCTCGGCGAAGTCCGCATTTTCGGAGAGGAAGCCGTAGCCCGGGTGAATGGCCTGGGCGTCGGTGACCTCGGCGGCGGAGATGATGGCCGGGATGTTGAGGTAGCTGAGGGCGGAGGAGGCCGGGCCGATGCAGACGGATTCGTCCGCCAGCTTCACATACTTGGCTTCCCGGTCGGCCTCGGAGTGCACCACCACGGTCTTGATGCCCAGCTCACGGCAGGCCCGCTGGACCCGCAGGGCGATCTCGCCCCGGTTGGCGATGAGGATTTTCTCGAACATGGAGAAAACTCCTTAGCCGATGACGAACAGGGGTTCGCCGAATTCAACCGGTTCGCCGTTGTCCAGCAGGATGGCCTTGATGGTGCCGGAAGCGTCGGCTTCGATCTCGTTGAGCAACTTCATGGCTTCGATGATGCACAGGGTGTCGCCCTGCTTGACGGTCTGGCCCACCTGCACGAAGGGCTCGGCGCCGGGGGAGGAGGCGCGGTAGAAGGTGCCGACCATGGGCGACTTGACCACGTGGCCTTCCGGCAGGTCGTCGGTGTCGTCCAGGTTCACGCTGCTGGGGGCCGGTGCGGCAGCTGGGGCGGCGGCGGGCACGGCGTAGGTCATGGGCTGGCCCACGGGGGCGGCGACATGCTTGGCAATGCGGACTTTCTCTTCGCCTTCGGTGACCTCCAGCTCGGAGATGCCGGATTCCTGTACCAGGTCGATGAGTTTTTTGAGTTTACGCAGATCCATTGAATTCTCCCTCGAAAATCCGCCCTATTGAGTTGGCGGTGGAAGTAGCTAGATGTGAAAAACCGGAAACCGGGTCTGGCGTGGCAGCTCAGTCGGCGTTGAGTCGGCTCAGCAGGAACTCCAGGGCCAGGGAATATCCCTCGGACCCCAGGCCGCTGATGACCCCGATCGCCAGATCGGAAAAATAGGAGTGGTGCCGGAACGGCTCCCGGGCGAAGACATTGGAGAGATGCACTTCGACGAAGGGGATGCCGACCGCGGCCAGGGCGTCCCGCAGCGCAACGCTGGTATGGGTGTAGGCCGCCGGGTTGATGAGGATGAAGCGTACTCCCTGCTCCCGGGCCGCATGGATGCGTTCGATCAGGGCGCCTTCATGGTTGCTTTGGAAAGCTTCCAGTTCGACGCCGGCCGATTCGGCGCGCACGGCCAGAGCCCGGTTGATGTCGGCCAGGGTGGTGCTCCCGTAAATCTGGGGCTCCCGGGTGCCGAGCAGGTTCAGGTTGGGGCCGTGCAGGACCAGCAGGCGCGGCGGAATGGTTTGTTCTGCCTGGGTCTTGCCCTTGGCGGAAGATGAAGTTTGCTTCTTCATGGCAGCAAGTTTGCCGCAATTCGCGACAGTTTGTCCAGTTTGCCTCTTTCGAAAGTCATAGCAGGGGTTGCAGGATGGCTGCCAGTTCGGCGCCGTTGAGCCCGCCCAGGCGTACGTGGCGGGCCTGGCCCTGGCGGTCCAGCACCAGGGTGAAGGGCAGGCCGCCCCGGCTGTTGCCCAGATTTTTCAGGTTGCCCACGGCTTCCGGGGTGGCGATCAGCAGGGGGTAGGCGGTTGGCTGCTTGGCGGCGAATTCCTGCACGCTGTCGGCAGAATCCAGGGCAATGCCGATAAATTGCACCCCCTTGCTCCCCAGCTCCTGCTGCAGGCGGGAAAACTCGGGCATTTCCTCCCGGCAGGGCGGGCACCAGGTGGCCCAGTAATTGATGACCCGCACCTGCCCGGACCACTGGGCCAGGGCCTGGGGTTTGCCGTCAGCCGTCGGCAGCTGCAGTTGCAGGAGCTGCCGTACGGCCTCCGCCGGCGGTTCGGGGGTAAAGGCCGGGTGCTCGCCCCGGCCGAAATAGAGGCCGGCGGCGAAGGCCGTGGCGGCCAGGCCGATGGCCAGGGCCAGGCGCATTAACAAGGGACGTGTCGGTTTCATGGATTTGTCGGCAGCAGGGCGCGCACGGCTTCCAGGCGGGCCCGCTCCCGCAGGCGGCCGTCCCGGCTGCGGGAGGCGGTGCGCTCGTCCTGGGGCGGGTAGATCACCAGATTGATGGTGTCCCCTTCCATATCCAGTTGTAGCACCGCATCCACCCGGTCGTGGCGGGGCGTGGCGTGTTCAAAGGGGATTTGCCGGTTGAGGAGGAAAATCTCCACCTCCTTGGCGCTGTCCGGGTAGAGCAGAATGTCCACCTCGGCGTAGCGGCCGGCGCTGCCGTCCAGGACGGAACCGGTGAGATAGGGGTGGAATGGCGTCATGATCTCCATCATTTCCGCCGCTTTTCCCCGCAGTTCGTCGATCCGTTCCTTCTGTTCCCGCTCCTGGTAGAGGGCCTGGTAGGCCCGCAGCTCGCTTTCCACCTCGGCATTGGTGGGCAGGGCGTCCGTATCCGGACTGCCCAGCTGCCGGGCTGCCTTGCGCTTGGCCAATGGGTAGTCGGCAATGCCGTCCTCCGCCATGAGGCGGGCGGCGGTGCTGGCGATGAGCTGGCGCAGGTGGGCGTTGCGGGAGGTCTGGGCATCGGCACGGCGAGAGGATGGCTTCATGGCAGACCCCGGCTGTTAGAATCAGGCCTCATTCTAACCGGCGGAATATTGCATGCATATTCACATTCTCGGCATCTGCGGCACCTTCATGGGCGGTATCGCCCTGCTGGCCCGGGCTGCCGGCCATCGCGTCACCGGCTGCGATGCCAATGTCTATCCGCCCATGAGTACCCAGCTGGAGGCTCAGGGCATCGAACTGACCGAGGGCTACGATGCTGGCCAGATCGCCGTCGATCCCGACATTTTTGTCGTCGGTAACGCCATTTCCCGTGGCAATCCGCTGCTCGAGGCCATTCTCGACCAGGGACTGCCCTATGTGTCCGGCCCCCAGTGGCTGGCCGAGCATGTGCTGCAAGGCAAGTGGGTCCTGGGCGTGGCCGGCACCCACGGCAAGACCACCACCAGTTCCATGCTGGCCTGGATTCTCGAGTGCGCCGGCCTCAACCCGGGCTTTCTCATCGGCGGCGTGCCCCAGAATTTCGGCCTGTCGGCCCGCCTCACCGACCTGCCTTTCTTCGTCATCGAGGCGGATGAATACGATACGGCCTTCTGCGACAAGCGCTCCAAGTTCATCCACTACCGGCCGCGGACGGCCGTGCTGAACAACCTTGAGTTCGATCATGCCGACATTTTTGCCGATCTGGCGGCGATCGAGACCCAATTTCACCATCTGGTGCGCACCATGCCCCGTTCCGGCCTGGTGGTGGCCAATGCCCGGGAGGAAAGCTTGCAGCGGGTGCTGGCCCGGGGCTGCTGGTCTGGGGTGGAGTGGTTCGGCGGCGACAGCTGGTCCGCCATCGGCGACGACGGCGACGGTTCCCTGGTCCTGCTGCAGGATGGCCGGGAAGTGGCCCGCACCACCTGGGGCCTGACCGGTGAGCACAACCGGCAGAACGCCGTGGCCGCCATCCTGGCTGCCCGTCACGTGGGGGTGCGGCCCGAGGACGGGCTGCAGGCCCTGTCCACCTTCCAGAATGTGAAGCGGCGCATGGAAGTGCGGGGCACGGTGCGCGACATCACGGTGCTGGACGACTTCGCCCACCATCCGACCGCCATCGCCACCACCGTGGCCGGCCTGCGGCACAAGCTGGGCAAAGGCTCCGGCCGCATCCTGGCGGTGCTGGAGCCCCGCTCCAACACCATGAAGCTGGGCGTGATGAAGGACCGGTTGGCCGGTAGCTTGGTGGATGCGGATCTGGTCTTCTGCTATTCCCGGGATCTGGGCTGGGATGCGGCTGCCGCCCTGGCATCCCTGGGCGAGCGGGCCGTGGTGCTGGACGACCTGGAGGGGCTGGTGGCCTGCATCGCCGCCGCCGCCAGGCCGGGAGACCAGGTGCTGGTGATGAGCAATGGCGGCTTCGGCGGTATCCACCAGAAGCTGCTGACGGCCCTGGCTGCCTGAGCGTTGCCGTCGCGCCGCCTCGTCGTGCCGCCTATTTCGCTGCCAATAAAAAGCCCGGGCTAGTCCCGGGTTTTTTATTGGTGCTGTTGCCAGAAGTTACTGGGTTTTCTTGCTGCGGCTGCCGGCGGTGGGCTTTTTCGGTTTGGCTGCCGTCTTGGCGGCAGCCTTTGCCTTGGGCGGTTCGGCCGGGGCTTCCGGCTGGGCGGCCTGCTGTTGCTGCAGGTGTTCCTGTACCTGGTTCATCATGTTCCAGGGCCACATGGCAGCCTGGGAAAAAGCGCTGGCCGCGGCTTCGGCGGCGGCACCGGCGGCTTCGGCCGTGCCCGAGGTGTCCTGGGCCATTTCCTCCCGCTGCTGGGCGGCCATGGCACCCATGGTCTTTACGGCGGTGAGGGTGGAGTGCTGCATTTCCATGCCCTGGATGGTCATCTGCAGCATGGACAGGTTCATGCGCAGCCAGCCTTCCACCGCCTTCAGGTCGGTGATCTGCTTTTGCAGCTCGTCCGTGTCCAGGGTGGGGGTGACCATGCCGGGGAGGGAGAAGCCCATATTGCCCCACATGTTCTTGACGAAATCCAGGGGATCGTTGCTTCCGTTGTTGAGGCTCATGGTGGGTCTCCTTTGTTGGCGCCGTATCCTGCCATAGTAGCGAATATTTTCTGCGCCGGAATAGCCGGGAGTCCGCCGGAGTGCTAAATTAGCGCCAAAACAACAACGTCATCCCATAACCCTATGCTCAATTTGCTCGTCATCGAAGACCACGCGCTCGTCAGGGAGGGCCTGGTTCGCGTACTGCGTCAGCTGGAAGCGGAGGTGACCGTCTTCGAGGCTGGCGATTGCCATTCCGCCCTCGCCGTGCTGGAAAAGGAAGCGGACCTGGATCTGGTGCTGCTGGACATCGCCCTGCCGGGGCTTGATGGCCTGGCCTGCCTGGATCTTTTCCGCAGCCGCTTCCCCGCCGTTCCGGTGGTGGTTGTTTCCGCCTACGACGATGCCCATACGGTGAACCGGGCGCTCAAGCACGGCGCCCTGGGCTTCATTCCCAAGGCCTATTCCACCGAGAAGCTGGTGGCGGCGGTGCGGCAGGTGTTGGGCGGCAGCATCCACAAGCCGGAGCAGACCATGCCGGTGAACCTGGGGGCCGAACTGGCGCCCACGCCGGCGGTGCAGGAAGCGCCCGCTTCCGAATTCGGTCTGACCGAGCGTCAGGCCGAGGTGCTGGGGCTGATGACCAAGGGCAAGTCCAACCGGGACATCGCCAATCTGCTGGGCCTCTCCGAAGGCACGGTGAAGATCCACATCACCGCCATTTTCAAGGCCCTCGGCGTTTCCAGCCGGACCCAGGCCCTGGTGGCCGTCAGCCGCCTGGGCATCAAGGTCTGACCTAGGCGTTTTCCGTCTTTTCCAGTTCGCCGGCCAGGCGCTGCAGCAAGGCACGCAGCTTGGCCGGTCGCGCCGGATGGGGCAGGCTGAACCAGCCCCCATCCGCAATGCCCTCCTGCTCTTCCCCGCCGATGATCACGGCCGGGCGCTCCGGCGCCAGGGCCAGCACTTCGCGCAAGGTCGTGCCGTTGCCTGGCGCCAGCCAGAGGAAGGGGCCTTCGCTGCCGGCGGCCATCTCGGCCAGCAGGGCCTGGGCCGCGGCGGCCGACTCCACCCGGCGGCAGCGCAGGCCCCAGTCCCGCAGCCAGGCCTCCAGCTGCTCGGCGCTTTCGGCCATGAAGCCCGGGCCGTACGCCAGCAGGGCGGCCAGGGGTGGGCGTTGTTCCAGTTCGGTGGCGGGCGTCTCCGCCACGGCCGCGCAGGCCGGCAGCTGGACTGCGAACACCGAGCCCTGGCCCAGGGCGGAGCGCAGATCCAGGGGGGCCTCCATGGCCTTGGCCAGCCGGTCCACGATGGCCAGGCCCAGGCCCAGGCCCTTGCCCTGGCCCCGTTCCGCATTGCCGACCTGGACGAATTCCTCGAACACGGCCCGCTGGAACTCGGGGGCGATGCCGTCGCCGCTGTCCCTCACCTCGACCCGCCAGGCCTGGCCCCGGCGGCGGGCGGCGACCAGAATGCTGCCCCGCTCGGTGTAGCGCAGGGCATTGGTGATGAGGTTGCCCAGCAGCCGTTCCACCAGGGCCGGGTCCGTATGGGCCCAGGCCCGGGTGGGGCGGAAGCGCAGGCGCAGCCCCCGGTTCTCCGCTTCCCGGGCATAGGTCTGCTGCAGCTTGTCGAAGATGGCCTGCAGGGGCGTGGCCAGGGGCTGGGGATTGACCCCGGCCACATCCAGGCGGGAGATGTTGAGCAGGGCGTCCAGCAGTTCCGACATGCTGCGGATGGAGGTGCCGATCTGGCCGGCCAGCTTTTCCTGGTCAGGGCCCCGGGCGTGGTTCTTCAGGTCGGAGGCGAACAGGTTGAGGGCGTGCAGGGGCTGCCGCAAGTCGTGGCTGGCGGCGGCCAGGAAGCGGGACTTGGCCAGGCTGGAGCGCTCCGCCTCGGCCCGCTTGCGCTCCAGTTCCCGGGTGGCATCGGCGATCTTGCCTTCCAGATTGTCCCGGGCTTCCTGCAAAGCCAGAGCCATGGTGTTGAAGCCTTCTTCCAGGCGCTGCAGTTCGCCGCCGCTGTCGGCCGGCAATTGCAGGTTGAGCTGGCCGGCGCGGATGCGCTCCACCGCCTTTTCCAGGCGCACGATGGGGCGGCTCACCTGGCGCGTCAGGATCATGGCCAGCAGGCTGGTGGCGGCCACGGTCAGCAGCACCAGGGTCAGGGTGAAGGCGATGGTTTCCTGGCGCCGGGTCTCCAGGGACTGGCGGGACATTTCCACCACCACCCAGCCGAGCAGGGGCGGCGGTTCGGGGCGGCCGGCTACCGGGGACTCGGCGAGGAAGGGGTCCTGGATGTCGAAGCGGTGGCGCAGCACCGGGGCGGCGATGCGCAGATGGTCCTCGTCCTCGTGGATGACGTCGCTCTGGGTCGGGCTCGGCAGGGGCGAGAGGGGCGCCGGCAGGGCGCCGCTGGCGGCCAGGGCCTCGCCCTCCTGGTCGTAGACCTCGACGCTGTTCACGTGGGCTTCCTCCAGAGCGGCCAGGGCCACGCTGCCCAGGGTCTGGCGGTCGCCGGAGTAGGTGCTGTACTCGGCGATGGCCGCCAGCTGCCGGGCCAGACCCAGGCCCCGGTCCCGCAGGTCCCGGTCCAGGTCGGAGAGCAGGGCGAGGACGAAGTAGACGCTGAGAGCGCCGGCCACCGCCACGGCGGGAGCCAGGGCGAGCAGGAGGATGCGGGTCTGGATGCCCCAGTTTTTCAAGATGGCGGCTGCTGTCGGTAGGAAGGTTGATGACGTTAGGCTAGGCCGGATTGTCCCCGGATGCGTCTTCCGCGGCAACTGCGGCGGCCAGCTGGGTGCGCAGACTCTCCGGGGTGTAGCAGTAGAGGCGGGTGCGGCGGCGGTCACCCACTTCGATGATGCGATCCGCCTCGGCCCAGGGCACGGGGAAGCTGTTGCTCACCAGCAGGCCGTCGGCCGGCAATTCCGCGGCGGCCTTCTGGCCCAGCCAGTCCATGGGTTCGGGGGAAAGGAAGGTGTACACCAGGTCGTGGCCGGCCAGGTCGGTGCGCCACATGTCGCCGTAACGCAGGGCGGCATTGGCCTGGCCGGAGAGGCGCAGGCGGCCCAGTAGCCAGGTGAGGGGGGCGTTCTCCAGGCCATCCACCCGGACTTCGGGCAGGGCCCGGGCCAGGGGCGCCTGCAGGCTGCCGATGCCGGCCCCCAGGTCCAGGATGCGCCGGCTGCCCCGCTCCCGGGCCAGGTCGGCCAGGGCGGCCGCCGTTTCCCGGTTGGAGAGGTAGAGCGGCACCTGGCCGGAGACGGCGCCCCGGTACACCAGCAGCATGAGAACGAAGGCCAGCAGGAACCATCCCGGGGCGATGTCGAGCTGGGCCACGGCCCAGGCCAGGGGGGCGAAGCAGGCGTGGATCAGGCGCCACCACCAGGCCTGGCGGCTGAGGGTGGCGAAGACCAGGGCGGTGGCGCCGATGGCCAGGGCCACCTGGTCCCAGGGCAGCAGCTCGGCCTTCATGCCGTAATAGGGCCAGGCCAGGGACAGCACCAGGAGGACGGCGGCGAACTGGAGGGCGAGTTGGCGGGAGGAAGCGGGCACGGCGGAGCCTGAAAAAAAGCGGGTCGGTCATTGTAACCGACCCGCCGTTCCGGCCCGGACGGGCTCGCCGGCCTCGGGCCTCGGACCTCAGACCTCGGACCTCGGACCTCGGACCTCAGACCTCGGACCTCGGACCTCGGACCTCAGACCTCAGACCTCAGACCTCAGACCTCAGACCTCAGACCTCAGACCTCAGACCTCAGACCTCAGACCTCAGACCTCAGACCTCAGACCTCAGACCTCAGACCTCAGGCCTCAGACCTCAGGCCTCAGACCTCAGGCCTCAGGCCTCAGACCGCCGGGGCCGCTCCGCCCCCTTCCAGTTGCCGCAGCAGCTCCTGGCGCTGCTGTCGGGCTTTCTCGGCGCTGGCGGCCTTGACGTGGCCGTAGCCGCGCACGCTTTCCGGCAGTCGCGCCAGTTCCAGCAGGGCCGGGTGGGCGTTGCCGGCAGCCAGGGCCTCCAGGATGCGCTCCAGGTCTGCCTCGTAGCCGGCCTGCAACGCCCGTTCCATGCGCCTCTCGGCGGTATGGCCGAAAACGTCCAGAGCCGTGCCGCGCAGGAACTTGAGGCGGGCCAGCAGCTTCAGGGCGCCGAGCATCCAGGGGCCGTACTGCCGCTTGCGGATCTGGCCGTTGCGCGGGTCCGGCCTGGCCCACAGGGGCGGGGCCAGGTGCACATGCACCGCGTAGTCCTTGCCCGGTTCGCCGGCGAAGGTCTGGCGCAGGCGGGCGAAGAACTCGGGCCGGGTATGCAGTCGCGCCACTTCGTACTCGTCCTTGATGGCCAGAACCTTGAAGTAGTTGCGGGCGGCGGCCAGGGTCACCGGCAGGGCCGGGTCCAGGGGCGCCTCGGCCTGGCGCAGGGCTTCGATGCGCTGGCGGTAGCGGCGGGCCAGGGCGGCGTCCTGGTAGTCCGTCAGTTCCCGTTCCCGCAGGGCCAGCACTTCCTCCAGGGCGGCGTCAGGCCGGGGCGGCGGCGTGTCGGCGGCAGGCGTCGCCAGCTGACGTACCCGGGCCTCGTCCACGGCGGCGCGGCGGCCCCAGTCGAGGGCCTGGAGATTGGCCGCCACTGCGGTGCCGTTGAGCTCGATGGCCCGGCCCAGGGCCGGCAGGCTCACCGGCACCAGGCCTTTCTGCCAGGCGTAGCCGAGGAGGAACATGTTGGTATACAGGGCGTCGCCCATGAGGGCCGTGGCCAGGGCCTGGGCGTCGAGGAACCAGGCGTGGTCGGCGCCCACGGTGGCGGCCACCGTCTGCTGCATGCGGGCCAGGGGGAACTGCCAGTCCGGGTTGCGGGTGAATTCGGCGGTGGGGGTTTCCGTGCAGTTCACCACGGCCCGGGTGCGCCCTTCCAGCATCTTGGACAGGGCCTCGTTGCCCGCCGTCACCACCACGTCGCCGCCCAGGATGGCGTCCGCCTCGCCGGTGGCGATGCGGGCGGCGTGGATGTCCTCCGGCCGGTCGGCGAAGCGCAGGTGGGTGAACACGGCGCCGTACTTCTGGGCCAGACCGGTCATGTCCAGCACCGAGACGCCCTTGCCGTCCAGGTGGGCGGCCATGCCGATGAGAGCGCCCAGGGTCACCACGCCGGTGCCGCCGACCCCTGTCACCAGCAGGTTGTAGGGCCGCGCCGTGGGCGGCAGCACGGGCTCGGGCAGGGGCGGCCAGTCCTGTGCGTCCATGGCCAGGGCCTGGCCCTTTTTCAGCTTCGCCCCTTCCAGGGTGACGAAGGAGGGGCAGAAGCCCTTGAGGCAGGAGAAATCCTTGTTGCAGTTGGACTGGTCGATGGCCCGTTTGCGTCCGAACTCGGTTTCCACCGGGATGACCGAGAGGCAGTTGGACTGCACCGAGCAGTCGCCGCAGCCCTCGCACACCGCCTCGTTGATGAAGACCCGGCGGTCCACGTCGGCCAGCTTGCCCCGCTTGCGGCGCCGCCGCTTTTCCGTGGCGCAGGTCTGGTCGTAGATGAGAATGGTGGTGCCGGGCATTTCCCGCAGTTCCCGCTGCACCGAGTCCAGCTCGTCCCGGTGGCGTACCGGCACGTTGGGTGCCAGGTCCGTCACCTCGGCGTATTTCTCCGGCTCGTCGGTGACGATCACCATCCGGCCCACCCCTTCGGCCTCCAGCTGGCGGGTGATGCGGGGCACGGAGAGGATGCCGTCCACCGGCTGGCCGCCCGTCATGGCCACGGCATCGTTGTAGAGGATCTTGTAGGTGATGTTGGTTTTGGCCGCCACCGACTGGCGGATGGCCAGCAGGCCGGAGTGGAAGTAGGTGCCGTCCCCCAGGTTGGCGAAGATGTGCTTTTCCTCGGTGAAGGGCGCCTGACCGACCCAGGTGACGCCTTCCCCGCCCATGTGGGTGAAGGTGGAGGTGCTGCGGTCCATCCAGGTCACCATGTAGTGGCAGCCGATGCCGGCCACGGCCCGGGAGCCTTCCGGCACCCGGGTGGAGGTGTTGTGGGGGCAGCCGGAGCAGAAGTGGGGCGTGCGCTGGGTGAGGATCAGGGGCGTCTGCAGGGCCTTCTGCTTGGCCTCGATGAGGTCCAGGCGGGCCTTGATGGCCGGGCTGGTGAAGTGGCGCTCGATGCGGCTGGCGATGGCCCGGGCGATCTGGGCCACGGACAGTTCGCCGGCTGCCGGCAGCAGCCAGTCGCCGTGGGCCAGGTGGCCCTTGCCGTCGGGCAGCAGGGCCCATTCGCCCTTCTCGTCGAACTTGCCCACCACCCGGGGGCGCACGTCCTCGCGCCAGTTGTAGAGCTCTTCCTTCAACTGGTATTCCAGCATCTGGCGCTTCTCTTCCACCACCAGGATTTCGTCCAGCCCCTCGGCGAACTGGCGCACCCCTTCCGATTCCAGGGGCCAGACCATGCCCACCTTGTAGAGGCGGATGCCGATCTGGGCGGCCAGCTGCTGGTCGATGCCCAGTTCGTCCAGGGCCTGCATCACGTCCAGATAGGACTTGCCGGCGGTGATGATGCCCAGGCGCGGTGCCGGGGAGTCGATGACGATGCGGTTGAGCCGGTTGGCCCGGGCGTAGGCGAGGGCGGCGTAGAGCTTGAAGTGGGTGAGGCGGGCCTCCTGCACCAGGGGCGGGTCGGGCCAGCGGATGTTGAGGCCGTCGGCCGGCAGTTCGAAATCATCCGGCAGGCGGATGTCCAGGGCCATGGGGTCCACCCACACCGAGGCCGAGGTTTCCACCGTGTCCGCCAGGGCCTTGAAGGCCACCCAGCAGCCCGAATAGCGGCTCATGGCCCAGCCGTGCAGGCCGTATTCCAGGTACTCCTGGACGTTGGCCGGATACAGCACCGGCATCATCACCGCCTTGAAGACGTGCTCGGTCTGGTGGGGCAGGGTGGAGGACTTGGCGGCATGGTCGTCGCCGGCCACCACCAGCACCCCGCCGTGCCGGGAGCTGCCGGCGGCATTGGCGTGGCGGAAGACGTCGCCGCTGCGGTCCACCCCCGGGCCCTTGCCGTACCACAGGGCAAACACCCCGTCGTACTTGGCGCCGGGGAAGAGATTGACCTGCTGGCTGCCCCAGACGGCGGTGGCTGCCAGGTCCTCATTGACCCCGGGCTGGAAGGTAATGTGGTTTTCCGCCAGATATTTCTGGGCTTTCCACAGGCCCTGGTCCAGACCGCCGAGAGGGCTGCCCCGGTAGCCGGAAATGAAGCCGGCAGTATTGAGCCCCTGGGCCTGGTCCCGTAGCCGCTGCAGCATGGGCAGGCGGATCAGGGCCTGGGTGCCGGTGAGAAAGGCGCGGCCGGAAAGGGTGGTGTACTTGTCGTCCAGGCTGGCGGACGCCAGCTCCTTGGGGACGTGCAAAGAGAGATCGCTCATGCGATTTGCTCCTCCATTGGTCGCCGGCGTCTCGCCTTCATCCCGTTTGCGGGCGGGCAGGATCGCGTTGGCAGGTTGGTCTGTCCGGTCGCTGCCTTGTGGGCTGTGCCGGTCTTGTCATGCGTCGCGGGTGGGCGACGCAGGCATTGTATGGGACCGCGGAGGGCGCGTAACGTTGCGTTGCAGCAGGCGCGGCGCGCAACGGCAGATGCAATGAAAAAGGGCGCCGCAGCGCCCTTGGTGGGGGAGGTGGGGCCTCAGGCCTGGGGCGGCAGGATCTTGCCCGGGTTCATCAGGTTGAGGGGGTCCAGGGCAGTCTTCACGGTGCGCATCAGGGCCACGCCGTCTTCCCCGTGCTCCTGCAGCAGGTAGTGCTGCTTGCCCAGGCCGATGCCGTGTTCGCCGGTGCAGGTGCCTTCCATGGCGATGGCCCGTTCCACCACGCGCTGGCTGATCCATTCGCCCTCGGCCATTTCCTTGGGGTTGTCCGTATCCACCAGCACCACCAGATGGAAGTTGCCGTCGCCCACGTGGCCGAAGAGGGCGATGGGCAGGGAAACCTGGGCGATGTCCTCGTTGGTTGCGTGGATGCATTCGGCGAGACGGGAGATGGGGACGCAGACGTCGGTGGGGAAGCAGCGGGCGCCGGGCTTGAGCTGCAGGCAGGCGAAATAGGCGTCGTGGCGGGCCTGCCACAGGCGGCTGCGGTCTTCCTGACGGGTGGCCCATTGGAAGTCCTGGCCGCCGTTGCCCTGGGCGATTTCCTGGGTCAGTTCTGCCTGCTCCTGGACGCCGCTGTCGCTGCCGTGGAATTCGAAGAACAGGGTCGGTGCTTCCGGCAGGGAGGTCTTGGAATAGCGGTTGATGGCCTGCAGGGTGAGGGCGTCCAGCAGTTCCACCCGGGCCACCGGCACGCCCAGCTGGATGGTCTGGATCACCGTGTCCACCGCGGCATCCACCGAGGGAAAGGCGCAAACGGCGGCGGACATGGCTTCCGGAATGGGGTACAGCTTCACCGTCAGCTCGGTGATGATGCCCAGGGTGCCCTCGGAGCCGACGAAAAGGCGGGTCAGGTCGTAGCCGGCGGAGGACTTGCGGGCCCGGCTGCCGGTGCGGACGATTTTGCCCTCGGGGGTGACCACGGTCAGGCTCAGCACGTTTTCCCGCATGGTGCCGTAGCGCACGGCATTGGTGCCGGAGGCCCGGGTGGCGGCCATGCCGCCCAGGGTGGCGTCGGCGCCCGGGTCGATGGGGAAGAACAGACCGGTGCCCTTGAGTTCGTCGTTCAGCTGCTTGCGGGTGACGCCGGCCTGAACGGTGACGTCCAGGTCCTCGGCATGGATGGACAGCACCCGGTTCATGCCGGACAGGTCGATGCTGATGCCGCCGTGCACCGCCAGCACATGGCCTTCGACGGAACTGCCGACCCCGTAGGGAATGACGGGTACGCGATATTCGCGGCAGAGGCGGACGACGGCTGCTACTTCCTCGGTGCTTTCGGCGAACACCACGCCGTCGGGCAGCATGGGCTCGTGCTTGGATTCATCGCGGCCATGCTGCAGGCGCACGGATTCGCCCTGGGAGTAACGGGTGCCGAACTGCTGGCGCAGGGCTTCAACGAGGGCGGCGGGCAGGGGCGCGGAGGCTGTGGTCATAGGTAATGTGGGGGCTTGAGCAAAGGCGGCATTCTAGGCCGAGAGGGGCGGGAAGCGAATTCGTACAAATCGGGCTGGACGTATGGGAATCTTTTGCTATAATGCGCCCTCGCTTCGCGATGCAGGGCTTGACACGGGCAACCGGCATAGCCATAATTCGCGGCTTCGTTTTGGAGGAGTTCCCGAGCGGTCAAAGGGATCAGACTGTAAATCTGACGGCTCTGCCTTCGAAGGTTCGAATCCTTCCTCCTCCACCAAGTTTTTGTTGCGGTTAGCGATGTCCGGTTCTGAAGTTTGGGCGTCGTGGGTGAAAAATCGAACGCGGGTGTAGCTCAATGGTAGAGCTGAAGCCTTCCAAGCTTAAGACGAGGGTTCGATTCCCTTCACCCGCTCCACTCCGCACGGTTGGTTGAAAGCGGATGCCCATGTAGCTCAGTGGCAGAGCACTCCCTTGGTAAGGGAGAGGTCGGCAGTTCAATCCTGCCCATGGGCACCACTGATTGCCCCGAAGTTTTTTTTACATTTTCTAAATTCGAGGTACCGCAATGGCCAAGGAAAAGTTTGAACGTACGAAGCCGCACGTTAATGTGGGCACCATCGGTCACGTTGACCACGGTAAGACCACGCTGACTGCTGCTATCACCACCATTCTGTCCAAGAAGTTCGGTGGCGAAGCCAAGGCTTACGACCAGATCGACGCTGCGCCCGAAGAAAAGGCCCGCGGTATCACCATCAACACCGCCCACGTCGAATACGAAACCGCCACCCGTCACTACGCTCACGTGGATTGCCCGGGTCACGCCGACTACGTGAAGAACATGATTACCGGTGCTGCCCAGATGGACGGCGCCATTCTGGTCTGTTCCGCCGCTGACGGCCCCATGCCCCAGACCCGCGAGCACATCCTGCTGGCCCGTCAGGTGGGCGTGCCCTACATCATCGTGTTCCTGAACAAGTGCGACATGGTGGACGACGCCGAACTGCTGGAACTGGTCGAAATGGAAGTGCGCGAACTGCTCTCCAAGTACGACTTCCCCGGCGACGACATCCCCATCGTCAAGGGCTCCGCCCTGAAGGCGCTGGAAGGTGACCAGTCCGACATCGGCGAACCCGCCATCCTGGCTCTGGCCGACGCTCTGGACAGCTACATCCCCACCCCCGAGCGGGCTGTGGACAAGCCCTTCCTGCTGCCCATCGAAGACGTGTTCTCCATCTCCGGCCGCGGTACCGTGGTGACCGGTCGTGTCGAGCGCGGCATCGTCAAGGTCGGCGAAGAAATCGAAATCGTGGGTATCAAGCCCACCACCAAGACCACCTGCACCGGCGTGGAAATGTTCCGCAAGCTGCTGGATCAAGGTCAGGCTGGTGACAACGTGGGCGTGCTGCTGCGCGGCACCAAGCGTGAAGAAGTCGAGCGCGGCCAAGTGCTGGCCAAGCCCGGTTCCATCACCCCCCACACCCACTTCACTGGCGAAGTGTATGTTCTGTCCAAGGACGAAGGTGGTCGTCACACCCCGTTCTTCAACAACTACCGTCCCCAGTTCTACTTCCGGACCACTGACGTGACCGGCGCCATCTCCCTGCCCGAAGGCGTGGAAATGGTCATGCCTGGTGACAACATTCAGATGACCGTGAAGCTGATCGCTCCGATCGCCATGGAAGAAGGTCTGCGCTTCGCTATCCGCGAAGGCGGCCGTACCGTCGGCGCCGGTGTGGTTGCCAAGATCATCGAGTAATTTTTACTCGGTTTAAGTAAAAGCGTCCCGACCCTCGGGGCGCTTTTGTAGTCTCTGCTGCAGGGGCGTAGCTCAATTGGCAGAGCGTCGGTCTCCAAAACCGAAGGTTGGGGGTTCGAGACCCTCCGCCCCTGCCATCCAATAAGACGCGAGATACATGGCCGACAAGATCAAGTTTGCGCTGGCGCTTCTGTTGCTTGCCGCTGGCGTGGCCGGCTTTTATGTCCTCTCCGAGCAGGCAATGATCCTGCGCGTTCTGGTGGTTCTGGTTGGTCTGGTCGCGGCTGCTGCCGTAGCCTGGAAAACCGAGCCCGGAATGCGCTTTTTCATTTTCGGCCGGGAGGCGGTTGCCGAATCCAAAAAGGTTGTCTGGCCGAGCCGCAAGGAAACGTTGCAGACGACCGGCGTGGTATTCGTCTTCATGGTCGTCATGGCCATCTTTCTCTGGCTGACGGACAAGAGTCTGGAATGGCTCCTCTATGATGTGGTCCTGGGTTGGAAAAAATCATGAGCAAACGCTGGTATGTAGTTCACGCCTATTCCGGTTTTGAGAAGAGCGTGCAGCGTGCCCTGGTGGATCGCATCCAGCGCGCTGGCATGGAAGACATGTTTGGTCGCATCCTCGTTCCCGTCGAAGAAGTCGTGGAAATGAAGGGCGGCCAAAAGAGCATTTCCGAACGCAAGTTCTTCCCCGGCTACGTGCTGGTGGAAATGGAAATGAACGACGACACCTGGCACCTGGTGAAGAACACTTCCAAGGTCACCGGTTTCGTCGGCGGCACCGCCACCAAGCCCACCCCCATTTCCGAGAAGGAAGTGGACAAGATCATGCAGCAGATGCAGGAAGGGGTGGAAAAGCCCCGTCCCAAGACGCTGTTCGAGATCGGCGAAGTGGTGCGGGTCAAGGAAGGTCCGTTCACCGACTTCCACGGCTCCGTCGAGGACGTCAATTACGAGAAGAGCAAGCTGCGTGTTTCCGTGACCATCTTCGGTCGCGCCACGCCGGTGGAGTTGGAGTTCGGCCAGGTCGAGAAGTCCTGAGTCGTTTCGCTTCGCCAAGAATTCAGCAGGACGGGGGCCGGAACCCGCCAATTCCGAGCAAGAGGAGCGTCAGTAGGCGGCGTCAGCCGCCCAACCCGCGCTAATACTCATCCAGTTAGGAGCCATCATGGCAAAGAAAATCATCGGCTTTATCAAGCTGCAAGTGCCGGCCGGCAAGGCGAATCCGTCGCCCCCCATCGGCCCCGCCCTGGGCCAACGCGGCCTCAACATCATGGAGTTCTGCAAGGCCTTCAACGCCCAGACCCAAGGTGTGGAACCCGGTCTGCCCATCCCCGTGGTGATCACCGCTTTCGCGGACAAGTCCTTCACCTTCGTGATGAAGACTCCCCCGGCCACCATTCTGATCAAGAAGGCCGCCGGCATTCAAAAGGGCTCCGCTAAGCCCCATACCGACAAGGTTGGCAAGATCACCCGCGCCCAGTGCGAGGACATTGCCAAGGCCAAGTCTCCCGATCTGACCGCTGCCGACCTGGAAGCAGCTGTTCGCACCATCGCCGGTTCCGCCCGGTCCATGGGCATCACGGTGGAGGGTCTGTAACATGGCAAAGCTGACCAAGAAGCAAAAGGCCCTGCAGGGCAAGATCGACCGCAACAAGGCTTATGCCGTTGCCCAAGCCCTGACCCTGGCCAAGGAAACCGCCACCGCCAAGTTCGATGAATCCATCGACGTGGCCGTGAACCTGGGTATCGACGCTCGCAAGTCCGACCAGCTGGTTCGTGGCTCCGTGGTTCTGCCCGCCGGTACCGGCAAGAGCGTTCGCGTCGCCGTGTTCGCCCAGGGCGACAAGGCCGAGGCTGCCAAGGCTGCCGGCGCCGACGTGGTCGGTTTCGACGACCTGGCCGAACAGGTCAAGGGCGGCAACCTGAATTTCGACGTGGTCATCGCCACTCCCGACGCTATGCGTGTCGTCGGCGCCCTGGGCCAGATCCTGGGTCCCCGCGGCCTGATGCCGAACCCCAAGGTCGGCACCGTGACCATGGATGTGGCTACCGCCGTGAAGAACGCCAAGGCCGGTCAGGTTCAGTACCGTACCGACAAGGGCGGCATCATCCACGCCACCATCGGCCGTGCTTCCTTCCCGGTTGAAAAGCTGGAAGAGAACCTGAAGGCCCTGATCGATGCCCTGAACAAGGCCAAGCCCGCTTCCTCCAAGGGCCAGTACCTGCGCAAGGTCGCCGTATCCAGCACCATGGGCCCCGGCGTGCGCGTGGACCAGGCTACCCTGGTCGCCTAAGGCATTTCGCAGCAAAAAGAACTTTGGGCCGTGGCCTCTCCCTCCGGGGTGGGGCCGCGGATCGTCAAAGACCGCAGGTGCCGCCGGGAAGTCTTCTTTCCGGTAGCTTAAGTTCCGCGAGGGGCCTGCGCAGACGGTGTTCCCGAAACAGGATTTTGGCCGGTTTCCGGCATGATTCCCTGATTCAGGTCGCCGTGGGTGCGGCGGATTCGGCTTCCGAGCCGCCGTGTTTAGACTTGAAAGGAGGAAAGACCTATGGGTCTCAATCTTAATGACAAGAAAGCCGTCGTGGCAGAGGTGTCGGCACAGGTAGCCAACGCCCAGACCATCGTCGTGGCTGAGTACCGCGGTATCGAGGTGGGCGATCTCACCGTGCTGCGGAAAAAGGCCCGCGAATCTGGTGTTTACCTGCGTGTGCTGAAGAACACCCTGGTGCGTCGTGCGGTGGCTGACACCGCCTTCGCCGGCCTGGCTGAGCACATGGTCGGTCCGCTGATTTACAGCGTTTCCGCTGACCCTGTTGCCGCTGCCAAGGTCCTCAACGACTTTGCCAAGACCAACGACAAGCTGGTGCTGAAGGCTGGCTCTTACGCCGGTAAGGTGATGGACAAGGCTGGCGTGCAAGCCCTGGCTTCCATCCCGAGCCGCGACGAGCTGCTGGCCAAGCTGCTGGGCGTGATGAAGGCTCCCGTGTCCGGCTTTGCCGTGGCTATGGGCGCTCTCGCCAAGAAGCGCGAAGCCGAAGGCGCTGCTGCCTGATCGGCCTGTCGAACACTTGCATATCCGATTTGAATTAGGAGTTATCTAAATGGCTATTACCAAAGAAGACATCCTGGAAGCCGTCGGTTCCATGACCGTTATGGACCTGAACGACCTGGTCAAGGCTTTCGAAGAGAAGTTTGGCGTTTCCGCTGCCGCTATGGCCGTGGCCGCTCCCGGCGCTGCCGCCGGTGGCGCTGCTGCTGAAGAGCAGACCGAGTTCACCGTCGTCCTGGCTGCTGCCGGCGACAAGAAGGTTGAAGTCATCAAGGTCGTCCGCGCTGCTACCGGCCTGGGCCTGAAGGAAGCCAAGGACGTCGTCGACGGCGCTCCCAAGGCTGTGAAGGAAGGCATCTCCAAGGCTGACGCTGAAGCCCTGAAGAAGCAGCTGGAAGAAGCTGGCGCCAAGGTCGAAGTCAAGTAAATTCGACTCGCTTGCCATGGGCTGGCGGCATTTTTGCCGCCAGCCCATTTGTGCTTTTCTGAAACGCCCAGGCGTTTCAACGGTTCCAACAGCATCACCCAGTACTGCGCAACGTATAAACGCAAGCATCATCTCCCGGCGCCGGCGCCGGACAGGCAGAAAAGATGAAGCTTGCGTTTATCCGTTGCAGCCGCCGGGAACATCGGCGGATCCAACCTCTTTTGAGGAATTTTGCTTTCTGAGCTCGGAGCGACCATGACCTACTCCTACACCGAGAAAAAACGCATCCGCAAGAGTTTTGCCAAGCGTGCAAGCGTGCTCGACGTGCCGTTCTTGCTGGCCACCCAGCTGGAATCCTATACGGCCTTCCTGCAGGCGGAACTGCCCACCGCCAAGCGTCGCAATCAAGGGCTTCAGGCCGCTTTCGGCTCCATCTTCCCCATCGTTTCCCATTCCGGCAATGCCCGGCTGGAGTTCGTCAGCTACCAGCTGGCCGAGCCCGCCTTCGACGTCAAGGAATGTCAGCAACGGGGCCTGACCTTCGCCTCCGCCCTGCGCGCCAAGGTGCGCCTGGTGATCATGGACCGGGAAGCTCCGGATACCGTGAAGGAAGTGAAGGAGCAGGAAGTGTACATGGGCGAGATTCCGCTCATGACCACCACCGGTTCTTTCGTCATCAACGGTACCGAGCGGGTCATCGTCTCCCAGCTGCACCGTTCCCCCGGCGTGTTCTTCGAGCACGACCGCGGCAAGACCCATTCTTCCGGCAAGCTGCTGTTCTCCGCCCGCGTGATTCCCTACCGCGGTTCCTGGCTGGACTTCGAATTCGATCCGAAGGACATCCTCTTCTTCCGCGTTGACCGTCGCCGCAAGATGCCCGTTACCACCCTGCTCAAGGCCATCGGCCTGACCAATGAGCAGATCCTGGCCGGCTTCTTCGAATTCGACGACTTCAAGCTGCTGAAGAACGGCGCCGACTTCACCCTGGTGCCCGAGCGTCTGCGCGGCGAAACCGCCCGCTTCGATTTCTGCGACAAGGCCGGCAAGGTCATCGTGCCGAAGGACAAGCGCATCACCGCCAAGCACATCCGCGATCTGGACGCTGCCGGTATCAAGCACATCGCCGTGCCCGACGACTTCCTGGTCGGCCGCGTCATCGGTCACAACATCATCGACAAGGACAGCGGCGAAGTCATCGCCAATGCCAACGATGAAATCACCGAGTCCCTGCTGGCCAAGCTGCGGGAAGCCGGTGTGGCCGAATTCCAGACCCTGTACACCAACGATCTGGACCGTGGCGCCTTCATCTCCAACACCCTGCGTGCTGACGATACCGCCACCAAGCAGGCCGCCCGCGTTGCCATCTACCGCATGATGCGTCCCGGCGAGCCGCCCACCGAAGAAGCCGTGGAGATCCTCTTCAACGGTCTCTTCTACTCCGACGATCGCTACGATCTGTCCGGCGTGGGCCGCATGAAGTTCAACCGCCGCATCGGCCGTCCCGATGTGGTCGAGTACAAGGTCACCATCAAGAACGCTCCGCACAAGACCGAAGCGCTGGCCAAGGCCATCGCCGAGTTCACCGGCGCCAATCAGGGCACCGTCCAGGAAATCCTGAACGAGCTGCAGTATGGTTCCCGTGCCGCTGCAGAAAACCTGACCGAAGAAGCCGCCCACACCCTGGCCGCCCAACTGAAGGCCCTGGGCGCCAACGTCGAAGTGCGCGAGCAGTTGACCCTGTCGCCCCGCGACATCGTCGAATCCATCAAGCTGCTGGTGGAACTGCGCAACGGTCGCGGCGAAATCGACGACATCGATCACCTGGGCAACCGCCGCGTTCGTTCCGTCGGCGAACTGGCTGAGAACCAGTTCCGCGCCGGTCTGGTGCGCGTCGAGCGCGCCGTCAAGGAGCGCCTGTCCCAGGCCGAGTCCGACAACCTGATGCCCCACGACCTGATCAACGCCAAGCCGATCAGCGCCGCCATCAAGGAATTCTTCGGCTCCAGCCAGCTGTCCCAGTTCATGGACCAGACCAACCCCCTGTCCGAGATCACCCACAAGCGGCGCGTTTCCGCCCTGGGCCCGGGCGGTCTGACCCGCGAACGCGCCGGCTTCGAAGTGCGCGACGTGCATCCGACCCACTACGGCCGCGTCTGCCCGATCGAAACCCCGGAAGGTCCGAACATCGGCCTGATCAACTCCCTGGCCCTGTTCGCCCGCACCAACTCCTACGGTTTCCTGGAAACCCCCTACCGCAAGGTGGTGGACGGCAAGGTGACCGACCAGATCGAATACCTCTCCGCCATTGAAGAAGGCGCTTACGTGGTGGCCCAGGCCAACGCCGCCCTGGGTGCCGACGGCACCCTGGTGGACGAGCTGGTGACCTGCCGCGAAAAGGGTGAAACCATCCTGGCCGAACCGTCCCGCGTCCAGTACATGGACGTGGCCCCGGGCCAGATCGTTTCCGTCGCTGCCTCCCTGATCCCCTTCCTCGAGCACGACGATGCGAACCGGGCCCTGATGGGCGCCAACATGCAGCGTCAGGCTGTGCCCTGCCTGCGTCCGGAGAAGCCCCTAGTCGGTACCGGCATCGAACGCACCGTGGCCGTGGACTCCGGCACTGCCGTGCAGGCCCTGCGTGGCGGCGTGGTGGATTACGTGGATGCTTCCCGCGTCGTGGTCCGTGTGCATGACGATGAAACCGTGCCGGGCGAAGTCGGCGTGGACATCTACAACCTGACCAAGTACACCCGTTCCAACCAGAACACCAACATCAACCAGCGTCCGCTGGTGAAGATGGGCGACATCATCGCCAAGGGTGACGTGGTGGCCGACGGCGCTTCTACCGACAAGGGCGAACTGGCCCTCGGTCAGAACATGCTGATCGCCTTCATGCCCTGGAACGGCTACAACTTCGAAGACTCGATCCTGATCTCCGAGCGCGTGGTGGCGGAAGACCGCTACACCTCCATCCACATCGAAGAGCTGACCGTGGTGGCCCGCGACACCAAGCTCGGACCCGAGGAAATCACCCGCGACATCGCCTCCCTGGGCGAGGTACAGCTGTCCCGTCTGGACGAATCCGGCGTGGTGTACATCGGCGCCGAAGTGGAAGCCGGCGACGTGCTGGTGGGTAAGGTCACCCCCAAGGGCGAGACCCAGCTGACGCCGGAAGAAAAGCTGCTGCGCGCCATCTTCGGCGAGAAGGCCTCCGACGTTAAGGACACCTCCCTGCGCGTGCCGTCCGGTATCGCCGGCACCGTCATCGACGTGCAGGTGTTCACCCGCGAAGGCATCGAACGCGACAAGCGCGCCCAGTCCATCATCGACGACCATCTGCGTGGCTACAAGCAGGATCTGGCCGACCAGATGCGTATCGTGGAACGGGACACCTTCGCCCGTGTCGGCCGCCTGATCACCGGCAAGCCTGCCAACGGCGGTCCGAAGAAGCTGGCCAAGGGCACTGTCGTGACCCAGGAATACCTGGACGGCATCGATCCCCACAACTGGTTCGACGTGCGCATGGCCGACGAGGAAGTCGCCCAGCAACTGGAACAGCTGAAGGAATCCCTGGAGCAGACCCGCAAGGACTTCGACATTGCCTTCGAAGAGAAGCGCAAGAAGCTGACCCAGGGCGACGAACTGCCCCCGGGCGTGCAGAAGATGGTCAAGGTCTACGTGGCCGTGAAGCGCCGCCTGCAGCCCGGCGACAAGATGGCCGGCCGCCACGGTAACAAGGGTGTGGTTTCCCGCATCGTGCCCGTGGAAGACATGCCCTACATGGCCGACGGCCGTCCCGTGGATATCGTGCTGAACCCCCTGGGTGTGCCGTCCCGGATGAACGTGGGCCAGATTCTGGAAGTGCACCTGGGCTGGGCCGCCAAGGGCCTGGGCTACAAGATCGGCGACATGCTGCAGGCCGGCGCCAAGGCTGCCGAAGTGCGCAAGTTCCTGGAAGAGATCTACAACTCCGAAGGCAAGAAGGAAAACCTGAACGAGCTGAACGACCAGGAAATCATGGAACTGGCCGGCAACCTGACCACCGGCGTGCCTTTCGCCACCCCGGTGTTCGACGGTGCCGACGAAGCCGAAATCAAGGCCATGCTGCGTCTCGCGGGCATGCCCGAATCCGGCCAGATCACCCTGCACGACGGCCGTACCGGCGACGCCTTCGAGCGTCAGGTGACGGTGGGTTACATGCATTACCTGAAGCTGCACCACCTGGTGGACGACAAGATGCACGCCCGTTCCACCGGCCCGTACAGCCTGGTGACCCAGCAGCCCTTGGGCGGTAAGGCCCAGTTCGGCGGCCAGCGCTTCGGTGAAATGGAAGTGTGGGCCCTGGAAGCCTACGGCGCCTCCTATGTGCTGCAGGAAATGCTGACCGTGAAGTCGGACGATGTGAATGGTCGTACCAAGGTTTACGAAAACATCGTCAAGGGCGAGCACAAGATCGATGCCGGCATGCCGGAATCCTTCAACGTGCTGGTGAAGGAAATCCGCTCCCTGGCGATCGATATCGACCTGGAACGGTACTAAACCGCCCCACGCAGCAAATTGGCCCGATACACGGAATTTTTGGATTCACACCCCGGTTGGAGTGAACAATGAAAGCACTGCTCGATCTGTTTAAGCAGGTAACCCAGGAAGAAGAATTCGACGCGATCACCATCAGTCTCGCGTCGCCGGACAAGATCCGGTCCTGGTCCTACGGCGAAGTTAAAAAGCCGGAAACCATCAACTACCGCACCTTCAAGCCGGAGCGTGACGGCCTGTTCTGCGCCAAGATCTTTGGCCCGATCAAGGACTACGAGTGCCTGTGCGGCAAGTACAAGCGCCTCAAGCATCGTGGCGTCATCTGCGAGAAGTGCGGCGTCGAAGTAACCCTGGCTAAGGTGCGCCGCGAGCGTATGGGCCACATCGAGCTGGCCAGCCCGACCGCCCACATCTGGTTCCTCAAGTCCCTGCCCAGCCGTCTCGGCATGGTGCTGGACATGACCCTGCGCGACATCGAGCGGGTCCTCTACTTCGAAGCCTACGTGGTGATCGAGCCCGGCATGACCTCCCTCAACCGGGGCCAGCTGCTGACCGAAGACGACTACCTGGCCAAGGTGGAAGAGTACGGTGACGACTTCATCGCCCTGATGGGTGCCGAGGCCGTGCGCGAACTGCTGCGTACCCTGGACCTGGATCACGAAGTCGAGCGTCTGCGCAGCGAACTGGAAACCACCGGTTCCGAAGCCAAGAACAAGAAGATCGCCAAGCGTCTGAAGATCCTCGAAGGCTTCCAGAAGTCCGGCATCAAGCCCGACTGGATGATCCTGGAAGTGCTGCCCGTGCTGCCCCCGGACCTGCGCCCGCTGGTACCCCTGGACGGCGGCCGTTTCGCCACTTCCGACCTGAACGACCTCTACCGTCGCGTCATTAACCGGAACAACCGTCTGAAGCGTCTGCTGGAGCTGAAGGCACCGGAAATCATCGTGCGCAACGAAAAGCGCATGCTGCAGGAGTCCGTGGACTCCCTGCTGGATAACGGTCGCCGCGGCAAGGCCATGACCGGCGCCAACAAGCGCCCCCTGAAGTCCCTGGCCGACATGATCAAGGGCAAGGGCGGTCGCTTCCGTCAGAACCTGCTGGGCAAGCGGGTGGACTACTCCGGTCGTTCCGTGATCGTGGTGGGTCCCCAGCTCAAGCTGCACCAGTGCGGTCTGCCCAAGCTGATGGCCCTGGAACTGTTCAAGCCCTTCATCTTCCACAAGCTGGAACTGATGGGCCTGGCAACCACCATCAAGCAGGCCAAGAAGATGGTCGAATCCCAGGAGCCCGTGGTGTGGGACATCCTGGAAGACGTCATCCGCGAACATCCGGTCATGCTGAACCGTGCGCCGACCCTGCACCGTCTGGGTATCCAGGCTTTCGAGCCGACCCTGATCGAAGGCAAGGCCATCCAGCTGCATCCCCTGGTGTGTGCTGCCTTCAACGCCGACTTTGACGGCGACCAGATGGCTGTCCACGTGCCCCTGTCCCTGGAAGCCCAGATGGAAGCCCGCACCCTGATGCTGGCCTCCAACAACGTCCTCTCCCCGGCCAACGGCGAACCGATCATCGTACCGTCCCAGGATATCGTGCTGGGTCTGTACTACGCCACCCGCGACCGCATCAACGCCAAGGGCGAAGGCATGAACTTCGCTGACGTCAGCGAAGTGCTGCGGGCCGTGAATTCCGGCCTGGCCGACCTGCATGCCAAGGTTTCCGTGCGTCTGAAGGAATACGTGCGCGGCGAAAGCGGCGAGTGGGTGGAGAAGATCACCCGCTACAACACCACCTGCGGCCGTGCCATCCTCTCCGAGATCCTGCCCAAGGGCCTGCCTTTCAGCGTCATCGACAAGGCCCTGAAGAAGAAGGAAATCTCCAAGCTGATCAACACCTCCTTCCGCCGTTGCGGCCTGAAGGAAACGGTGGTGTTCGCCGACAAGCTGATGCAGAACGGCTACGCTCTGGCTACCCGTGCCGGCATCTCCTTCTGCTCCGACGACATGCGTGTGCCGACCGAAAAGCACACCATCATCGCTGAGGCCGAGAAGGAAGTTAAGGAAATCGAAACCCAATACACCAACGGTCTGGTGACCTTCGGTGAGCGCTACAACAAGGTCGTGGATATCTGGGGCCGTACCGGCGATCAGGTGGCCAAGGTCATGATGGAGCAGCTGGGTCATGAAGAGGTGGTGGACCGTCACGGCAAGACCGTGAAGCAGGAGTCCTTCAACTCCATCTACATGATGGCCGACTCCGGCGCCCGGGGTTCCGCGGCCCAGATTCGCCAGCTGGCCGGTATGCGGGGCCTGATGGCCAAGCCGGACGGCTCCATTATCGAAACGCCGATTACCACCAACTTCCGTGAAGGCCTGAACGTGCTTCAGTACTTCATCTCCACCCACGGTGCGCGGAAGGGTCTGGCCGATACGGCACTGAAGACCGCCAACTCCGGCTACCTGACCCGCCGTCTGGTGGATGTGACCCAGGATCTGGTGGTGACCGAGGACGATTGCGGTACCCAGAACGGCGTCACCATGAAGGCCCTGATCGAGGGCGGTGAGGTGATCGAGCCGCTGCGCGACCGTATTCTGGGCCGCGTGGTCGTGGCTGACGTGGTGAATCCGGAAAGCGAAGAAACCGTCATCGAAGCCGGTACCCTGGTGGACGAGGATCTGTGCGATCTGATCGACAAGCTGGGCATCGATGAAGTCAAGGTCCGTACCCCCCTGACCTGCGACACCCGTTACGGTCTGTGCGCCAAGTGCTACGGCCGCGATCTGGGCCGCGGCTCCCTGGTCAATGTGGGTGAGGCTGTCGGCGTCATCGCCGCCCAGTCCATCGGCGAACCGGGCACCCAGCTGACCATGCGGACCTTCCACGTCGGCGGTGCGGCTTCCCGTGCTGCCGTGGCCGACCGGGTCGATACCAAGTCCAACGGTGTGGTGCGCTTCACTGCCACCATGCGCTATGTGACCAACGTCAAGGGTGAGAAGATCGTCTTCACCCGTTCCGGCGAAGTGCTGGTGACCGACGACAACGGCCGCGAGCGCGAACGTCACAAGGTGCCCTACGGCGCCATCCTGACCGCCGATGACGGCCAGGTGGTGAAGGCCGGTGCCGTGCTGGCGACCTGGGATCCCCATACCCGTCCGATGATTACCGAGTACGCCGGTACCATCAAGTTCGAGAACGTGGAAGAAGGCTCCACCGTCGCCAAGCAGATCGACGATGTGACCGGCCTGTCCACTCTGGTGGTGATCGATCCCAAGCGCGGCGGCAAGGCCCAGGCCAAGGGCCTGCGTCCCCAGGTCAAGCTGCTGGACGAGAACGGCCAGGAAGTGAAGATGCATGGCACCGAACACGCCGTGACCATCACCTTCCAGGTGGGCTCCATCATCACCGTGGCCGACGGCCAGCAGGTGGGTGTCGGCGACGTGCTGGCGAAGATTCCGCAAGAATCCGCCAAGACCCGCGACATTACCGGCGGTCTGCCCCGTGTGGCTGAGCTGTTCGAAGCCCGTACGCCCAAGGATGTGGGCATGCTGGCCGAGTACACCGGTACCGTTTCCTTCGGCAAGGACACCAAGGGCAAGCAGCGTCTGGTCATCACCGATCTGGACGGTGTCGCCCACGAGTATCTGATCCTCAAGGACAAGCACGTCATGGTGCACGACGGTCAGGTGGTGAACAAGGGCGAAGTCATTGTGGACGGCGAGCCCGATCCCCATGAAATCCTCAAGCTCAAGGGTGTCGAAGCTCTGGCCCGCTACATCACCGATGAAGTGCAGGATGTGTACCGTCTGCAGGGCGTGAAGATCAACGACAAGCACATTGAAGTTATCGTGCGCCAGATGCTGCGTCGGGTCACCATCACCGAGCCGGGCGATACCCGCTTCATCAAGAGCGAACAGGTCGAACGCGCCGATGTGCTGGACGAGAACGATCGCGTCGTTGCCGAAGGCAAGCTGCCCGCCAGCTACGACTACATGCTGCTCGGTATCACCAAGGCCTCCTTGTCCACCGACTCCTTCATCTCCGCGGCTTCCTTCCAGGAAACCACCCGCGTGCTGACGGAAGCGGCCATCATGGGCAAGCGCGACGAACTGCGCGGCCTGAAGGAAAACGTCATCGTCGGCCGCCTGATTCCTGCCGGTACCGGTCTTGCCTACCACAATTCCCGTCGTCAGCAGGCTGCTGGCAACGACCAGGGCCTCGACCGGGTCCTGGGTGGGGAGAATGTGGCTGTCGAGGAGGTGCCTGCCGGCAACGACGCCGTCTGATCTTTGGGAAGCAACCGTTGACTCGAGGGTTGCTTCCCAATAAAATCTCGGGTCTTTTCGCGGCAAAGGCTAATCATTGCCTTTGTTTGGATAAAAAAATCGCTGAGGCGAGGCGGGCAGTCAGCCCGCTGTTTCAGTGTTTTGGCGGCAAAGCCGCCTAAATGAGGATTTGTTATGCCGACCATCAACCAACTCGTGCGCAAGCCCCGGGTGGCCGAAATTACCAAGAGCAAGGTTCCTGCTCTGGAAAAGTGCCCCCAGAAGCGTGGCGTGTGCACCCGTGTTTACACCACCACTCCGAAGAAGCCGAACTCCGCACTGCGTAAGGTGTGCAAGGTTCGTCTGACCAATGGCTTCGAAGTCATTTCCTACATCGGTGGTGAAGGCCACAACCTGCAGGAGCACTCCGTGGTCCTGATTCGCGGTGGTCGTGTGAAGGATTTGCCTGGTGTGCGTTACCACACCGTGCGCGGCTCCCTGGATACCCAGGGCGTCAAGGATCGTAAGCAGTCCCGTTCCAAGTACGGGGCCAAGCGTCCGAAGGCGGCCTAATCAGGTCGTTTTAGTAAGTGGCCGCCCCCACATGGGCGGCCATGTGTCATTTCTATTCCGGAAATGTCGCAACTGAATTGTGAACTAGTGAGGTTGTTATGCCCCGTCGTCGTGAAGTACCGAAACGCGACATCCTGCCCGATCCCAAGTTCGGCAGCGTGGATGTCTCCAAGTTTGTGAATGCCGTGATGCAAAGCGGCAAGAAGTCCGTGGCCGAGCGCATCGTCTACGGTGCCTTCGACCAGATTTCTTCCAAGTCCGGCAAGGATCCTCTGGAGGTGTTTGCCTCCGCTATCGCCAACGTGCGTCCCATGGTGGAAGTGAAGTCCCGTCGCGTCGGTGGTGCCAACTACCAGGTGCCCGTGGAAGTTCGTCCTGCCCGTCGTATGGCTCTGGCCATGCGTTGGCTGCGCGAGGCTGCCCGCAAGCGTTCCGAAAAGACCATGGGCCTGCGTCTGGCTGCCGAAATGCTGGAAGCGGCCGAAAACCGCGGCGGCGCCGTGAAGAAGCGTGACGAAGTGCATCGTATGGCCGAAGCCAACAAGGCCTTCGCCCACTACCGTTTCTAACCGTCTCCTGACAAACGTTTACAGCGAAGGTTACTAACGTGGCTCGCAAAACTCCCATCGAGCGCTACCGCAATATCGGTATTAGCGCTCACATTGACGCCGGTAAGACGACTACCACCGAGCGCATCCTGTACTACACCGGTGTGAACCACAAAATCGGTGAAGTGCACGACGGTGCTGCCACCATGGACTGGATGGAGCAGGAGCAGGAGCGTGGTATTACCATTACCTCCGCTGCTACTACTTGCTTCTGGAAGGGGATGGACAACTCCTTCCCCGAGCACCGCTTCAACATCATCGACACCCCGGGGCACGTGGACTTCACCATCGAGGTGGAGCGTTCCATGCGTGTGCTGGATGGTGCCTGCATGGTTTACTGTGCTGTGGGTGGCGTTCAGCCCCAGTCCGAGACCGTGTGGCGTCAGGCCAACAAGTACAAGGTGCCCCGTCTGGCTTTCGTGAACAAGATGGACCGCTCCGGCGCCAACTTCTTCAAGGTTGTCGAGCAGATGAAGGTCCGTCTGAAGGGCAATCCCGTGCCGATCGTGATTCCGATCGGTGCCGAAGATACCTTCACCGGCGTGGTCGATCTGATCAAGATGAAGGCCATCATCTGGGACGAAGCCTCCCAGGGTATGAAGTTCGAGTACAAGGACATTCCCGCTGATCTGGTCGAGACCGCCCAGACCTGGCGCGAACAGATGGTCGAGGCTGCTGCCGAGGCGTCTGAAGAACTGATGAACAAGTACCTGGAAGAGGGTGATCTGCCTGAGGCCGACATCCTGCTGGGCCTGCGTACTCGCACCATCAACTGCGAAATCCAGCCCATGCTGTGCGGTACCGCCTTCAAGAACAAGGGTGTGCAGCGCATGCTGGATGCTGTTATTCAGCTGCTGCCCTCCCCGGTGGATATTCCCCCTGTTGAAGGCGAAAAGGAAAACGGCGAGAAGGATTGCCGCGTTGCTTCCGACGACTCCAAGTTCTCCGCTCTGGCTTTCAAGCTGATGACCGACCCCTACGTCGGCCAGCTGACCTTCGTGCGCGTGTACTCCGGCGTCCTGACCTCCGGCTCCACCATTTACAACCCGATTAAGGGTCGTAAGGAACGCATCGGCCGCATCCTGCAGATGCACGCCAACAACCGCGAGGAAATCAAGGAAGTTCTGGCCGGCGACATCGCCGCCTGCGTGGGCCTGAAGGAAGTGACCACCGGTGAAACCCTGTGCGATCCGGATGCTCCGATCATTCTCGAGCGCATGGAATTCCCGGATCCCGTGATTCACGTGGCTGTCGAGCCCAAGACCAAGGCTGACCAGGAGAAGATGGGTATCGCCCTGAATCGTCTGGCCGCCGAAGATCCGTCCTTCCGCGTGCGTACCGACGAAGAGTCCGGTCAGACCATCATTTCCGGTATGGGCGAACTGCACCTGGAAATTATCGTCGACCGCATGAAGCGCGAATTCAGCGTCGAAGCCAACGTGGGTGCTCCCCAGGTGGCCTACCGCGAATGCATCAAGAAGGCTGTCGAACAGGAAGGCAAGTTCGTCAAGCAGTCCGGCGGTCGCGGTCAGTACGGTCACGTCTGGCTCAAGATCGAGCCGAACGAAGCCGGCAAGGGCTACGAGTTTGTCGACGCCATCAAGGGCGGCACCGTGCCCCGCGAATTCATTCCCGCGGTGGACAAGGGTCTGCAAGACGCCATCTCCAGCGGTGTGCTGGCCGGCTTCCCGGTGGTTGACATCAAGTTCACCCTGTTTGACGGTTCCTACCACGACGTGGACTCCAACGAAAACGCATTCCGCATGGCTGCCTCCATGGCATTCAAGGAAGGTATGCGCAAGGCCCAGCCCACGCTGCTGGAGCCGATGATGGCCGTTGTCGTTGAAACCCCGGAAGACTACATGGGTAACGTCATGGGCGACCTGTCCGGTCGTCGCGGCATCGTCCAGGGTATGGATGATCTGCCCGGCGGCATCAAGGAAGTGAAGGCTGAAGTGCCCCTGGCTGAGATGTTCGGCTACGCCACCCAGCTGCGCTCCCTGACCCAGGGTCGTGCGACCTACTCCATGGAGTTCAAGCACTACTCCGAGGCGCCGAAGAACGTCGCCGAAGCCGTGATTAACAAGAAGTAATCGAATTTTTGCGAATTGAGGAATTGAAAGATGGCCAAGGAAAAGTTTGAACGTACGAAGCCGCACGTTAATGTGGGCACCATCGGTCACGTTGACCACGGTAAGACCACGCTGACTGCTGCTATCACCACCATTCTGTCCAAGAAGTTCGGT